>OHKW01001335.1_pt1 | contig 9678 bp, 9 predicted proteins | sample 1568931 | NCBI WGS metagenome assembly OHKW01 (sample SAMEA3879536, study PRJEB24766) | human gut metagenome | biome: human-associated habitat; feature: feces | place: USA | collected 1985/1987 | reverse complement strand
ATCTGATCCTGATTGTACTGGGTGCGATCTTTATGCGCGGTAATCCGTTCTTCACACAGGAGCGTCCGGGCAAGGACGGTAAAATCTTCAAGCTCATCAAGTTCCGTACCATGGATAACCGCCGGGATAAAGACGGAAACCTTCTGCCGGACGAGGTGCGGCTGAACAAGTACGGTCAGCTGCTGCGAAAGACCAGTCTGGACGAACTGCCGGAAGCGTTCAATATCATCAAAGGCGACATGAGCGTAATTGGGCCGAGACCGTTGTTGGTAAAATACCTGCCCTATTACACAGAGGAAGAAAGTCATCGGCATGATGTGAGACCCGGCCTTTCCGGCTTGGCACAGGTACATGGGCGTAACTGTGTTACTTGGGAAGAAAAGTTTTCATGGGATTTGAAATATGTGCAGAAAATCACCTTCGTTGAGGACTTGAAAATTGTTTTTGAAACAGTAAAAAAGGTCTTTGTCAAGGTGGAGGGTGTCGAATTGAACTATGAAGGAAATCTAGCAGAAATCCGGCAGTCTTTACGTAGCGTACCAGATGAAAAGTGACATATTTTAAAGCATCCAATGCGAATTAGAGTGTATAGATGATTTATGACGATAACTCTGTCGTAATAGTGATTTTAGGGAGATAAATGCATGAATATTTTGGTTTTGAGCGCTGGAACCAGAAACAAAATTGTCCAGTATTTTAAAAGAACTCTTGAAGACAAAGGCATGGTCGTCGCTACAGATATGAGCGAGCTGGCTCCTGCCATCTATGAGGCGGATAAATACTATATCGTTCCTAGAATGTCTGAACCGGGTTACTTGGATAAAATTCTGAGCATTTGCGAAAAAGAGCACATTGATGGCGTGCTGTCGTTGATTGACCCTGAACTGTCTCTTCTGGCTGAGCATGCGGAAGATTTTAAGGCCGTAGGAACGACGGTCATCGGTTCGTCGTATGCTCTGTGCGAAATGTCGCTGGATAAGTTCCAAATGTACAATTGGCTGGTGGAGCACGGATACAATTGCGCAAGATCCTATATGGATAAGGAGGCATTCTATGCCGATGTAGAGGCTGGGAGAATCTCTTATCCTGTATTTGTAAAGCCGGCACGAGGCAGTGCCAGTATTGCGATTTCTAAGGTTTACGATAAAGAGACGCTGGAATTGCTATTTGCCCATGATGATGGATTGATGATCCAAGAATTTCTGGATGGGCAGGAGATCGGCGCGGATGTTTACATCGATATGGTCTCTCATGAGGTGGTATCCATCTTCACTAAGAAAAAGCTGAAAATGCGCGCTGGTGAAACGGATAAGGCTGTATCGTTCAAGGACGAAAAGCTGTTTGAGCTTGTCAAGCGTTTTGCCTTGGACGCAGGATACAATGGCCAGATCGATATCGATATCTTTGATGTGAATGGTGTGTATTACATTTCGGAAGTGAATCCCCGTTTCGGCGGTGGCTATCCGCATGCCTATGAGAGCGGTGCAGACCATATGAAGCTGATTGTCAACAATCTGGAAGGCAAAGCGAATGCGTGCGTGATTGGCCAGTATGAAGATGGCACTTATATGATGAAGTATAACGAGATTATGGTTCGAAAATAAAGGAAAAGGCGGATATATATGAATATCCTGTTTTTAACGATTGGGCAATTTGAGAGCATTGAGGCACATTCAATTTATGCAGATTTGTTACGTTGTTTTCGTGAGCATGGGGACGATATCTATGTGATTACTCCCTATGAACAGAAAACAGGAAAAAAGACAAAGCTGATTCACGAGGAAAATGCACACATCCTTCATATTGAAACGGGCAACGTAACAAAGGCTGCCAACCTTATTCAAAAGGGGTTGGCACAGGTTTCAATCGAATCAATTTACATAAAGGCAATCAAAACGTATTTTTCAAATGTGAAATTTGATTTGGTTATGTATTCAACACCGCCAATCACTTTTGCAAAAGCGGTTGATTTCGTGAAAAAACGCGATAACGCAAAAACATACCTGCTATTGAAGGATATCTTTCCGCAGAATGCAGTTGATATCGGTATGCTGCGCACAACAGGTGTAAAAGGTGTGCTGTATCAGTATTTCCGTCATAAGGAAAAGAAACTTTATGAAGCATCTGATCGTATCGGCTGTATGTCGCAGGCGAATGTTGACTATGTGCTCGCCCATAACCCTGAAGTGAGTAAGGACATTGTTGAGATTTGTCCGAACTGCATCGAGGTCATAGATAAGAGTGTTGATGCCGAAACACGCAGAGGCATTCGCGAGAAATATGACATCCCGGTAGATAAAAAGGTGTTTGTGTACGGTGGTAATTTGGGTAAGCCGCAGGGAATCGACTTCCTGATCGAATGTCTCAAAAGCCAGAAAAACAATAAGAACGCTTTTTTTCTTGTTGTGGGAGACGGTACAGAATATGGTAAGCTTGATGCTTTCGTCAGAACTGAAAATCCGGAGAACATTCGTCTGATGCGCCGTCTGCCAAAAGAGGACTACGATACCATGGTGGCTGCGTGCGACGTGGGTATGATTTTTCTGGATCATCGCTTTACCATTCCCAATTTCCCGAGCCGGCTTTTGAGCTACATGCAGGCAAAGATCCCGGTTTTAGCTTGCACAGACCCGAATACGGATATCGGAAAAGTTATCACAGAAGGCGGCTTTGGCTGGTGGTGTGAAAGCAATGATACTGCTGCGTTTTCCGCAGTGGTTGAAAAAATCGAAACTGAAGATATTGCTCAAATGGGACAGGCAGAAATGCAGTATTTGAAAGAGAATTATTCTGTTGAAGATGCTTATAAAACGATTGCGCGGAAAGATCTGTAATTGTGGACCCGGTAATGATTAAGGAGAAAGTGATTTGATGGAAAAAATCGGCTTTTATATTGCGAAAGGGCTAAGAGCAGTACTTCAAAGACCTGCAATTCGAAGCGGCGTAATTGATAAGCACTCTCGAGTATGCTCCGGAAGTCAGTTGTCACGAGTTGAAATGGATCGATATTCTTATATTGGGCATGATTGCTTTTTAAATAATGTAAAAATTGGATCTTTTTGCTCTATTGCGGACAATTGCAAAATTGGCGGTGCGACACATCAAATCGGTTATGTGTCAACCTCTCCTGTGTTTGTCTCCGGAAAAAATATAATGGGCAAAAATTTTGCTGAACATGCGGACAACGAGACTGCCCAAACAATTATTGAAAGCGATGTGTGGATGGGAATGGGATGCCATATAAAAGAAGGGGTCCATATACACACGGGCGCAATCATCGGCATGGGAAGCGTTGTTACAAAGGATATCCCGCCATATGAAATATGGGGGGGGTACCGGCAAAATTAATCAGAAAAAGATTTTCGGACGAAGTGACGGAGATGCTGCTAGAATCTGCTTGGTGGAATTGGCCTGAAGAAAAGATTAAAGAGTATTCTGATTGTTTTGATGATCCAATGGTTTTTTTACAGCAATTAAAGACGGAAGATAACTAGGAGATACTTATGAACATCCTTGCATTAACAAGTGCATATCCGCAACCAGATGATGGGAAAGAAGTTGTTACGCCAACCGTTAAATACTTTTGTGACGAGTGGGCGGAAATGGGCCATAAAGTCATCGTGGTTCACAATAACAGCTGTTTTCCAAGCTTCTTTTATTGGATCCCCGATAAGATGAGAAAAAAACTTTCTTCTCGAGTGGGTCATAATTTGCCGACCGCAGAGTCGAGAAAACCTCTGCGTCGTGTCGAGAGGAATGTGAAGATTTACCGAATTCCAATGGTTAAAGTAATTCCACATGGCAAGTTTGGTGCAGGAAAAACTAGTCGTCAAATATCAAAAATCGAAAAAATCTTGAATGATGAACAATTTGTTCCGGATTTAATAATCTCTCATTGGGTGAATCCTCAAATCGAATTGTTGCCGACGCTTGGAAAAAAATATGGAGCAAAGACCTCTTTGGTTTTTCATGGTGATTGCACAGAACAAAATATCGAACGTTTTCAGTTGAGAGAGAACGTAAAAAAATTGAGCGCAGTCGGATGCAGAAACAAAGAGTATGCGGAGTATGTAAAAGGCGCGCTGAATTTGGAGAGGATGCCATTTATTTGCTATTCGGGTATTCCAAACAAGCTGGCGAACGAGCAGGAGATGCAACTGAAAACTGGCCTGAATCTGGAGTGGAACCGTGAGTTTGTTTACGTGGGTCGACTGGTGAAGTATAAAAATGTCGATGTTATTATACAGGCCTTGAGCAACGCATATCCGGATCATTCGTTTAAATTACACATCATAGGAGAAGGCGCTGAGAGGGAAAAACTTGAGGGGTTGGCCAAAGAGTTAAATGTCGCTGAAAATATTATATTTCATGGTCAGCTTCCAAGAATCGATGTTTTTCGCTTTATGCAAAAATGTTGCTGTTTTATCATGGTCAGTGATAATGAAACCTTTGGCATGGTGTACATCGAGGCGATGCTTGCCGGCTGTGCTACAATTGCATCTAAAAATGGCGGTGTGGATGGTGTTATTGTTGATGGCGAAAATGGTTTCTTGTCGGAACAAGGAAATGCAGCTGCTTTGACTGAAAAAATAAGAGCGATCGAAAATCTCAAAAACAAAGATTTAAATGCACTCCGTCAGAACGGCATTGTGACGGCGATAAAATATAGCGATAAAAATGTTGCTGAAAGGTATATCAATGACGTGCTATCGTGGAAAAACGACTTATGAGCAAAAGCAAAATAGTTGTCCTCACAAGGGTGATAAGGTGTTGGTTTCGCTGTTAGTTTTGGCGTGTTTTCTTTCAAACTTATCGCAACTGCCAGCGGTTGTGTCTGTAGGAATGACGCAGAAATTAAACATGCCCATATGGATAGTTTTACTGGTCTACCTATTGATTTCTGGTCGTGTCACAGTTCGTTACAGCTCGGCGAAAATAATGATGCTGATGACAATTATTTGGTGCGGTATGGCCATATTATATTTCTTGACAGGTATTAATTACTATAATTCTTCAGTATTTGGTTGTTTAATGCTATCAATGCTAATGTATCTTTTGGGCGAATTGTCCGGAAAGTCATTGAAAGAGAAAGATATAGAGAAAATAACAATAGCGTATGTACTATCAACAACTATTGTTTGTCTTTCAATCTATCAAAAATTCTTTTCAATGGGCATTGACCTGACCTCAAGAACATATGCATATGCTTCGAAAAATTCGATATCCCAGATTATTTTTACATCTATTGTGATTCTCATGTTCACGGAGTTTAAAGAAAAAAAGCTGGTTAATATTATAAAAGTATTTGTAATCGCTTTTCAATTTTTTCTTATGATGTTACTTCGCTCTAGAGCCACGATTGTCGGCTTTATAATTTGTATTTTATATATCGTAGTGAAGGGGACATTCTCTCCGAAGTTAAAACGGACGTTGAGCGTAATTCTAATTGGAATGGGCATAGTGCTTCTAACTAACGATAAATTTAATAATATCATTATTAACAATATCTTGCTTGCTAATCGAGATGCTAAAAGTTTGGATTCATTGACATCAGGCAGAATATCAATACTTCAATCTTTTCCAACACTTATACAAGGACATTGGCTAACCGGAATAGGACCATTATATTTTGAGTGTTTTCCACTGTCGGTCATTTTGCAGTTTGGATGTATCATTGGGGCATTGATTTTATTTGTGTCGTATTTTCCATTGCTTAAGAGTTTTCAATTCAAAGATTACGGAAAATATGGAGTAATATTTGTAATCATTTGTATCGGCTACACAATTAATAGTTTCTTTGAAGGGCTTGCGCCTATTGGGCCAGGAGTTAAATGCTATTTTATGTGGCTTTTATTTGGAATCTTGTCCAGTAAGGTAGCAGGAGGAAAACAAGGTTAATGTCGACGTTAAAGAAAAATCTTGGCTATCAAACGCTGTACCAACTTCTGAATACTTGCTTGCCGCTTGTTACATCTCCGTATCTAGCTCGTGTTTTGGGAGCAGCACAACAAGGTGTGTTTTCCTATACGCAATCAATTGTAAATTACTTTACATTGTTTGCAATGCTTGGAATAGTTAATTATGGCACACGTACAATAGCAGCATGTGGTGAAAATCGAGAAAAGAGGACTGTGTCTTTCTGGAACATTTATGCAATTCAATTTGTCGCATCGTTTGCTGCAATGGGGATATATGGTAGCTATCTCTTTTTGATATGCGGAGAAAATATACTGATTGCGTGGATACAGGGACTGTATATTCTTGGTTCATTGCTTGATATAAACTGGCTTTTCTTTGGAGTGGAAGAATTTGATGTTACCGTAAAGAGAAGCATGATAATCCGTATAGCTTCGGTTGTTGGCATTTTGGTGCTAGTTAAATCGCCAGAAGATTTATGGATATATACCATTATTATGGCGGGAAGTACTGTTTTAAGTAATGGCATTCTGTGGTGGTTCGTTCCAAAACTTGTAGATCTGGATGGAATACGCAGGATCAAATTTCTAAATGTAAGAACTCACATAAAACCAGTACTGATACTGTTTGTTCCGCTGATTGCGATGTCGGTTTATCATATTATGGATAAAACGATGCTGGGAATTCTCAGTAGTTATGAACAAACCGGATTTTATTATAATGCTGATAAAATTATCAATATACCAATAGGTATTATAACGGGAATTGGAACCGTGATGCTACCGAGAATGTCAGCGCTTGAAGAGTTGGGTAAAAAAAGTGAATCTGAAAAACTGTTTGAGATGTCAGTCGAAATGGTCATAATGCTTTCTTCGGCAATGGCTTTTGGGATTTCTGCGGTAGCCAAAGAATTCACACCTTTGTTTTTTGGAAACGGTTTTGATGCGTGCATACTGTTAATGATAGTTCTTTCACCAGTACTTATAATAAAATCAATTTCCCAAACTGTTAGAATGCAGTATTTAATTCCAACACATAGAGAAAACATCTTTATTCAAGCTGTCTTTGCCGGTGCGATTGTTAATTTTATTGTTAATAGTGCTTTGATCAATAAATACGGCGCATTGGGTGCGGTAATAGGTACTTTAACAGCTGAGCTTGTGACCTGTGTGTGGCAATGCTGGAAAATAAAAAAAGATATAAATATTGCACGATTGCTTTCAAAATCAATATGTTATCTTGTTTTTGGCTTCGGTATGATGGTGTCGGTAAGATTGGTTGCAAATGTTTTTTCGAACAGAATTATGGGGATTCTGCTTGAAATCTGTACAGGAGGCCTCGTTTATCTGACTCTTTGTAGTATGTACTGGGTTATAACAAAGAATCCGATATTACAATCATTGAGGAAATCTAATATTGAAGGAGTGTAAATAAATGAGTTTATTTAAAGAAAAGACCCTTATGATTACCGGTGGTACCGGTTCTTTCGGCAATGCGGTTTTGAACCGTTTCCTCGCCACCGACATTGGCGAGATCCGCATCTTCTCCCGCGATGAGAAAAAGCAGGATGATATGCGTCATGAGTATCAGGCAAAGATGCCCGAGGTAGCAAATAAGATCAAGTTTTACATCGGCGATGTGCGCGACCTGCAGTCTGTGCGTGGTGCTATGCACGGTGTGGACTACATCTTCCATGCTGCTGCCCTGAAGCAGGTGCCCTCCTGCGAGTTCTTCCCCATGGAAGCCATGCGCACCAATGTTATCGGTACTGATAATGTACTTACTGCTGCCATTGAGGAGGGCGTCAAGAGTGTCATCTGCCTGTCTACCGACAAGGCTGCATATCCCATCAATGCAATGGGTATGACCAAGGCCGTGGAGGAGAAGGTTGCCATTGCAAAATCCCGTATGTCTGGCAACACCAAGATCTGCTGCACCCGTTATGGCAATGTTATGTGTTCTCGCGGTTCTGTTATCCCTCTGTGGATCGATCAGATCAAGGCTGGCAACCCCATTACTGTGACCGAGCCCAATATGACCCGCTTCATTATGTCGCTGGAAGAGGCGGTGGATCTGGTTCTGTTTGCCTTTGAGCACGGTGAAAACGGTGATCTGCTCATTAAAAAGGCTCCGGCTTGTACCATCCAGACGCAGGCAGAGGCAGTCTGCGAGCTGTTTGGCGGCAAAAAAGAGGAGATCAAGGTTATCGGTATCCGTCACGGCGAAAAAATGTATGAGACCTTGCTGACCAACGAGGAATGCGCAAAGGCAATCGACATGGGCGACTTCTACCGTGTTCCTGCCGATAACCGCAGCTTGAACTATGATAAATATTTTAAGGATGGCGACGAAAAGCGTAATATCCTGACTGAATTCAACTCCAACAATACCCGTCGCTTGAACCTGCAGGAAACCATTGATACCATTGCATCTTTGAGCTACATCCGGGAACGTCTGGCGGAGGAAAAGTAAAATGTATGATTTCCAATGGAAGAACAACGGTCAGATCAAGTGTATGATCGTCTGCGGTACGCGCCCGGAGATCATTCGTCTGGCGGCTGTCATCAAGCGGTGCCGGGAGTATTTTGATACCTGCGTTGTCTATACAAACCAGAACTGGGATAAAAATCTATCCACTGTATTCTGGGAGGACTTTGAACTGAAAAATGAGGCAGGCGAGTATGGTCCGGATATCCTGCTCCATGTTGTTGGTAAGCATCTGGGAGAGACTTGCGGCAATATCTTGGCCCAGACCTATGAGGTCATGACAGAACTGAAGCCAGATGCGTTGCTGGTTCTGGGAGATACCAATTCCTGCTTGTCTGCAATTTCTGCTAAGCGGCTGCATATTCCTATTTTCCATATGGAAGCAGGCAACCGTTGTAAGGATGAATGCCTGCCGGAAGAAACGAATCGCCGTATTGTGGATGTTATTTCGGACGTGAATCTGCCTTATTCGGAGCCCGCCCGAAAGTATCTTCATGAGTTGGGAATGCCCAAGGAACGCACTTATGTGACGGGTTCACCCATGGCAGAGGTGTTGAGAGGAAATCTGGAAAAGATTGAAGCCAGTGATGTTCTGGAGCGTCTGGGTCTGGAAGCCAACAAGTACATTTTGCTCTCTGCGCATCGGGAAGAAAACATTGATACGGAGAAAAACTTTATCAGTTTGTTTACCGCAATCAATGCGCTGGCAGAAAAATATGATATGCCCATTCTCTACTCCTGCCATCCGCGTTCTCGGAATCGATTGGAAAAAAGCGGCTTCCAACTGGATCCCAGAGTCCGGGTCAGTGAACCACTGGGTTTCAATGACTACAACAAACTGCAAATGAACGCGCTGGCAATCGTCTCTGACTCCGGCACCCTGCCCGAGGAAAGCAGCTTCTATCTGTCTATTGGTCATCCCATCGCCGCTGTGTGCATTCGTACCAGTACGGAACGCCCCGAGGCACTGGAAGCTGGCGATTTCATTCTGGCGGGTATTACTGAAAACGAACTTTTAAATGCTACTTCCATGGCTATCAACATGAAGAATAAAGGCATTCTGGGCAAGCCCTGCCCCGATTATGTGGACGAAACCGTTTCCATGAAAGTTGTTCGCATTATTCAGGGCTATGTGAATGTGGTCAATCGCTTTGTATGGCGGAAGGATGCCAAGTAAGGGGGAGTCAGAATGAAAATTTTGGTCACCGGCGCTAAGGGCATGGTGGGAACCGCCCTGTGCAACAACCTGAAAAACATCCGGGATGGCAAGAACAA
>OHKW01001316.1_pt1 | contig 9796 bp, 10 predicted proteins | sample 1568931 | NCBI WGS metagenome assembly OHKW01 (sample SAMEA3879536, study PRJEB24766) | human gut metagenome | biome: human-associated habitat; feature: feces | place: USA | collected 1985/1987 | reverse complement strand
CTCAAACAGATATTCCAGTTTTAATTATTCATGGTAATGAAGATACTAAAGCACCGCTTTCTATGGCATATAAGCTGTATGATAGCTGTAGAAGCGAAAAAGAAATATATATTGTAAATGGTGCAGATCATGCGGAAAATTATCAGGCAGATCCTGAAAAATATGGAGACATTATAATAAGATTTATTAAAAAACATATGTCATATAGTCAGAAGGAAGATTAAAAAACAAAAGAATAAAAGTAGACCAGAAACAAATGCAGGTATTGGTAAACAATATTCTATAAAGCTCTCTACAAATGATGTGTCTGTACCTTCCATAGGAACAATTAAATGAAACAATATTTGTTCAAATGGTATATCTCCAAAATTTTGCGGAATCCATTCTCCAACTTTAATTAATAAAAGTCCGAGAAAAACTAAGATACATGTTAAAACTGAAATTATTCTTCTTCTTTTCACAAGACGGACCTCCAAAGCAATCATTAGTATAGCAAAAAAAGAGTTCAATAATCAAATATCATTGAACTCAAAATGTTTATTTTGATAATAATGTGTTGATATAATCTAATAAACTATATCCATATTTTTCAGAAGTCGCCCAACCTTTTCCATTTGGATTCTCTTTTTGTCCTAACCATTCAACATATTGTGCAGATCCTCTTGGAGATACTAAATTAAATCTAGGATCTACACATGGATTTACCAATGGATTCAATGATGCATAAGCTTTTAAATGTTGTATTTGTGCACGTATGCCCGTTCTAACATCTTTAAAGCTAGCACCGCTTCCTCCACCTGTAAGTGCACCTAATCCTGCAAAATTATATTGATTTGGTTTTACTTGACCACCGAATTTTAAAAATCCAGTTTCTTTCATAGTTTGCGCAAATGCAACTTCAGCACGTATTCCTTCAGCTTGTGCTTCTTCATAGAATATTTGTGCAAATTCACGAATATTCTTTGCACCACCTTTACTTAATACACCATTATACTGTTTCCCATCTTTAAAAGAATATGTATCATAATCTTTTCTTACCGAGTTATAATAGCGTACCATCTGATCAACTGATGTAGTTGTCTTACCCATAATTTTTGTTAGAGAATCCAATGGACTCCAAGTAATAAAACACCAATTTTGTGCTCCACGATCATTATTTTGGTAAATATCAATATTTTGATTTTCTACAACATTACCTGTATACATATCCAAGCTAAGATTTTGATTCATTGCAGAAACAATACGGTACCCATCTTTTAAGACAATCCATTTTTGGTTGCGACCACCATTTTTCTTATAAGTGATTACATTTTCTCCACTTGAGGCATTTCTGTTGTTTACATCAATAAACTTCACCCGGTTGCTCAATTAATACTTTCTCCATACCATTTTATCTATTACACCAGTATATGATTGAATGATTTTAACAACCTTATCACTCACATTCTCATCGACATAATCTGGTACTGGAATACCTAAATCATTGTTTTTATTCATTTCTACAGCTACATCAACGGCTTGTAATAGATGGTCTTTGTCAATTCCTGCTAAAATAAAGTCACCTTTATCTAATGCTTCAGGTCTTTCTGTACTTGTACGAATACATACAGCTGGAAATGGATGTCCTACACTTGTAAAGAAACTACTTTCTTCAGGAAGTGTACCACTATCAGATACAACACAGAATGCATTCATTTGAAGACAGTTATAATCATGGAATCCAAGAGGTTCATGTTGAATAACTCTAGGATCTAATTTAAATCCGGTTGCTTCAATTCTCTTTTTACTTCTTGGATGACAAGAATAAAGAATTGGCATATCATACTTTTCTGCCATTTGATTGATTGCGTTGAATAGAGATAAGAAATTCTTTTCTGTATCAATATTTTCTTCTCTATGTGCACTCAATAAGATATATTTACCTTTTTCAAGACCTAATCGAGTATGAATATCACTCGCTTCAATTTTAGCTAAGTTATTATGTAATACTTCAGCCATTGGAGAACCCGTCACATACGTTCTTTCTTTTGGAAGACCAGTATCTGCCAAATATCTTCTAGCATGTTCAGAATATGCCATATTTACATCAGAAATGATATCTACAATTCTACGATTTGTTTCTTCAGGTAAACATTCATCCTTACAACGATTTCCTGCTTCCATATGGAAAATAGGAATGTGTAAACGTTTAGCTCCAATTACACTTAAACAACTATTTGTATCCCCTAATACTAATACTGCATCTGGTTTAATTTCTGCCATTAATTTATAAGACTCAGAAATAATGTTACCCATAGTTTCCCCTAAATCATTTCCTACGGCATTTAAATACACTTCTGGATCATTCAATTCTAAATCATGGAAGAAAACACCATTTAAGTTATAATCATAATTCTGACCTGTATGAGCCAAAATTACATCAAAATATTTTCTTGTTTTGTTGATTACTGCAGCCAAACGAATAATTTCAGGACGAGTACCTACAATAATCAATAGTTTTAATTTGCCATTGTTTTGAAAACTTACATTACTATAATCTGCCATTTCCTATCCTCTTTCTACAACGCAACAAGCTTCTATTTTAGTTAATGAAGCTATTTCATTATTAGCCTTAATAACTGCATTCATACAAACATGAACACCTTCATTCACTATACAATTATGATCCACTACAGCACCACAATTAATAATACAACCATCTTTGATAATACTATCCGTATTAACTACTGCCATGGGAAGTACGCAACATCCAATACCTAATTTAACAGTTGTACTTACATAGGCAGTTGGATGAATTAAAGAAACAACATCACAATTAATTGCAAGTAACTTATTAATCAAACATAATCGGGTTTCATTGTTTCCTAAAGCAACAAAGAAACAAGCATCAGAAGTATTATATGTATTCACTTCACTTATTTTACCAACTGCTTCGTTTGAATTATCATCCAAAAACTGAATTGATTTATATTTTCCACTTTGTTCAGCCATGTCTTTAATAACATGACCAAATCCACCAGCACCAAGAATATATAAATTCTTCATACCTATACCTTCTCAAAGAAAGTGTCTGGATGATTTGGATCAAAGATTTCATTACATGTCATAACAGTTACTAAGTTTTCTGTTTCTGATAAGTTAATAATATTATGAGTCCATCCTGGAATCATATAAATAGCTTCAATCTTATCTCCACTTACTTCAAACTCAACAGTTTCACCTGTATTAATATTTCTTTCTTGAATCAATCCATGCCCCGCAACAACAATAAATTGTTCCCATTTACTATTATGCCAATGTTGTCCCTTTGTAATACCAGGCTTACTAATATTAATAGAGACTTGTCCACAATCTAATGTATGTACCAATTCAGTAAATGATCCACGATCATCACAATTCATTTTCATAGCATATTTAAATTTATTTGTGGGTAAATAACTTAAATATAAACTAAACAATTTCTTCGCAAATGAACCCTCTGGCATCTTAGGCATCATTAAAGATACAGATTGATTTTTGAATTCTTCTAGTAAATCAACAATTTCACCTAGAGTTACTTTATGCGTAACAGGAACACAACAATAACGACCAGATTCATTTAGAACTGTTTCAACACCAGAAAATTCACAACGTGTTTCTTTACCTTCTAGTAAATCAAACATACCTTCTACAAGATCATCAATATATAATAATTCAAGTTCAGTACTTCTATCATTTACAGTAAATTCTTCATCATTGGCAACACAATAACAGAATGTACTCACAGCACTATTATATCTAGGTCTAGAATGACCCATTAAATTAGGAAAACGATACACAAAAACAGAAGCTCCTGTTTCATTCGCATAATCAAAGAATAATTCTTCTCCAGCCTTTTTACTACGACCATACTCACTATCACCAAAGCGACCAGATAATGTAGCCTGAATACTACTAGAAAGCATAATACCAGCCTTGTTGTTATGTTTCTTTAAACAATCTAATAACTCAGACGCAAATCCAAAATTTCCTTTCATGAAATCTTCTTGATTTTCAGGACGATTCACTCCAGCTAAGTTAAATACGAAATCACATGACGAACAATATGAATCTAATTCCTCTTTTGTAGAATCAATATCATACTCATAAATTTCATCAATCACTAAATTAGGACGAGTACGATTCTTACCATCCCTAATATTTTTTAAGTTGTTACAAAGAGCAGTACCAACCATTCCCTTTGCACCAGTTACTAAAACTTTCATGCGATGCCCACTTTCTTTATTTATATAAATCTATATATGAATTACACATATATTCCATATCTATGTTTTTTGGTATTGCTTTAATTGGCTTGATATCTTGTAGTATGTTAAGGAATGCATCCGATTCTTTTTCAATACAATATCCACACTCAGGTACAAAAGCACTTTCAGGGCTTCCTCCAGTATTAAAAGTTACAACAGGTGTGCCACATGCGATTGCTTCTAAATTTGTCGTCGGATAATTATCCTCTAAAGTTGGATTAAAGAACACTTCTGCAGCACTATACCATTTTGCTAATTCTTTTGCATTTTCAGTACGTTTAATACCTAAAATACTATCAGGTAATTTTTTTATTTGCTTATCTGTTAAACCAATTAAAACAATTTTATATTCATCTGATAATCTTTGATTTAATTCAATAAAATAATCGAGACCTTTCCTTTTATCCCAAACAGATGCAACACCTAAAATGATTTTTTTTGAATTTAAATCATAATTATTTAGAATATCACTTGAATTAGGCTGAAATATTTCTGTATCGATTCCATTATGAATAACTTTAATAGGGTATTCCTTTAGAAAAGATTTTTTGACATCATCCGCTAACCATTGACTTGGACAAATAATTGTTAAATTATTTAATCCACAAAATAATTCTTTTTTCTTCTTAAAATTTTTATTACAATGAGAAGTCAAACTTGGTGGATAATCTTTTGTATCTTTACAACTCTTACATTCTATTTGCCATTGATTACAGTCTTTATAGGTATAGTATGCACAATGTCCCGTATATGACCAACAATCATGCAAAGTCCAAATGATTTTAATATTACTTTTCTTTAAAAAAGAAAATAACACAAACATATCTAAATAAAACCCGTGAATGTTATGCATATGAATAACATCAGGATTAAACTTCTTTATCTCATCAATTAATGTATATGTTGGTTTTGTGCTACCATAACACATTTGATCTAAAGCAACAGCTTTAATTACATGTTTATAAAAATCAAATTGTGAATCAATTCTTACGGAATCAAATTCATTTGGACATTCTCCTCTTCCGTATAGAATTTTGCAAGTATGTCCATTCTTTTGAGCTGTTTTATAAAGATTTTTACAAATACTTCCTGTACTGCCATAACATACTGAGTTAATAAATAATATTTTACTCATAAGATTTAACTATTTTTCATTCTTCATTTTTTCTAATTCTTCACGAACATAATCTGTAGTTAAGATCTTTTTAATAGTCCCTTCGACATCTAATCTTTGCGTATTATGACTTGTATAAGACTCATCTGCTTCTGTATCCACATGACCCTTTACTACAAATTTATCATAGTTTAAGTCACGATTGTCAGCAGCAACTCTATAGTATCCACCCATATCTTCACTACGTAGTCTTTCTTCACGAGTCATCAAAGTTTCATATAATTTTTCACCATGACGCGTACCAATAATTTGAGTACCTGTATCACCAAATAACTGTTGTACAGCTTTAGCTAAATCTCCAATTGTAGAAGCATCTGATTTTTGAATAAATAAATCTCCAGGATTTGCATGTTCAAACGCAAATTTTACCAAATCAACTGCTTCATCTAAATTCATTAAGAAACGTGTCATATCTGGGTTCGTGATTGTTATTGGATTACCCGACTTAATTTGATCAATAAACAATGGGATTACACTACCTCTTGAACACATTACATTTCCATAACGTGTACAACAAATGACCGTATTCCCTCTTTCTGCTGCAACACGTGCATTTGCAAAGATTACGTGCTCCATCATAGCTTTTGAAATACCCATCGCATTTATTGGATATGCTGCTTTGTCAGTTGATAAACAAACAACTCTTTCTACACCAGCTTCAATCGCAGCATGTAACACATTATCTGTCCCTTCAATATTAGTTCTTACAGCTTCCATTGGAAAGAATTCACAACTTGGTACTTGTTTTAAAGCTGCTGCATGGAAAATAAAATTTACTCCAGGCATTGCATCTCTAACACTTTGAATATTACGAACATCCCCAATATAGAATTTTACCTTATTTGCATATTCAGGATATTTTGCCTGTAAATCATGACGCATATCATCTTGTTTCTTTTCGTCACGAGAAAATACACGGATTTCATTTAAATCAGAATCTAAAAAATGTTTTAAAACTGTATGACCAAAAGATCCAGTCCCTCCTGTAATCATTAATGTTTTATCTTTAAAACTTGACATCGAATTAGCTCCTCTCTATTTCTTCTTCAAAGATCTTTTCTAAATTACTTATACATACGTCTTTATCAAAATTTTCTTTATAATATAAGTAACCATTCTTTCCTAATTGATCTAACTCTTCTTTTTGATTATAGACATTCTCGATAATCTTTGCAAGTTCGCTTACATTACCAGAATCTGTACAATAACCACATTTAGCTTCTTTAATAACTTCTTTTACTTCACCACTTATTGCACCAATAATTGGTTTACCCGCGAGCATATAAGATTGAACTTTTGCAGGCAACGTACTATTCACAACCTCATTATCAACCATTGTAATAGCAAATGCATCAGCAAGTGCATAATATTTAGGCATTTCATCCACTGGATGATAACCATAAAATTTAACGTTGTTTAATCCATATTTAGCAACTAAGTTCTCACAACTTTCTCTACTCAAGCCATCACCCACAATATGGAATACAATATTATTATTGTTCTTTAATAAGTTAGCGGCTTCAACCAAAGTTTCAACACTTTGTGCCGGGCCAATATTTCCAGCAAATAAAATATCAAATGTATCGTTTTCTACACTTCCTACATTTTCATAAGTGTTTTCTGCATACGAAGGATAATATGTTAATCCCTTTTCGTTGGCTGTAATATTTAACTCATTTTCAAAATATTTTTTAAAAGATTTTGAACTGATTATGATTCTAGAAGCTTGTTTATATGTCCATACACTTATATGTGTTAAAAATTTATATAAACCAGATTCTTTAGAAATAGGTCCAGTAGTAACCGATATTGGCCATTGATCTAAACAATGAATTACTAATGGAATTTTCTTAAGTTTACTTACAACAATTGCAGGCCAAGCCATAGAAATAGGTGATATTTGATATACATAAGCAATATCAAAGTCTTTTTTCATAAACAAAGCCTTTAAACATCCAAAAACAGCAAACCATGCATAATTAATTCCCATCATAAGAGTAGATTTACGTCTTCCCACTAACGAACAGCGCCTTATTTTTACTCCATTAATATTTTGTCTACGATTATGAAAAAAATGATATCCTTTAAACACTTTTCCTTCAGGATAATTTGGAAGACCAGTTAAAACTGTAACATCATGGCCTTTTTTAACTAATTCATAAGTAATATCATTTATTCTAAAACTTTCCGGATAAAAATGTTGACAAACAACTAATATTTTCATGAAATCGACCCCTTTATCAAACTATCTATTCTAATTCTAAAGAACAATACATAAATCAAAAATTCTAATAACATAATAGTTGCATAACTGTATACACCGCCATTGATACCAAAGTTTGAAATAAGCATAAAACAAACTAGCAATGATAAAGCAAATATTATAACCTGAAGAATAAATTGTTCTTTCGTATTATCTAACACAACAAGCGCATTTAATAATATATTTGAAACTGCATAAAAAGCTGAACCGATTATAATTAAAATCAAGCCCAATCTATACCCTTCTAAAGATACTCCATATATAATCTGTAATACAGGGACACCTAAAAAATAAGCCGTAGGTATAATAATGATAAGAGAACTTAAAATAGTTATACAAATTTTAAATACTCTCGAATCGAATAACTGATAATCTTTTTGTTCTTTACAATTTGTTAAATACAACAATGATGGTTGTAAAATAAATTGAGCTAACATCATAATAAAAGTTGCAGGCATTGTTAAAATACCATAAATACCTTGATCTGCATTATTTAAGAAATAATCAATAAAATATTTTGGTAAGTTCATAATAATCATTATCAAAACAGTAAATAAAAATGTATAAATTCCCATTTGAGCCAATTCTATTAAATTCAATCTATTTAAAGATAAATTCATTTCACATCTATTTTTAGATTGTTGGATATCAAAGAAAATTAAAAATAAAATATTTACAAACAAAAATACAGCAATAGCTAGAATAAGATTATGTGTAATTATATCAACAACAGCAAAAGCTAATAAAGCAAATAGAGATTTAAATGTTAATGATTCTCCAGCTATATACAAATAATTCTGTTTTTGTAGAATTCCATAAAACACATCACTTAGAGCTTCAATACATTTTAATATACACAATAAAAAAACAATAGTAGCTTTATATACATCGTAGTTGTTAACTAAAACAAAACCGAGTGAAAATACAATAGCAATTAATACAGTTATTATTCGCAATAAAATAAACAAACCATCTGTAAATTTTTCATTAGTGTTCGCAATTTGATATGTTCTACCTGAATATAATGCAATATAATTGATAATACCCGCGGTAGAAAATGCCAAGCTAAAAATACCAGCATTTGCAATACCATTGATACGAGTTACAATAATCGCTAAAAACAGTGAGTTAAATGAAAATAATGTAGATCCAATCGTATTCCAAATATAATTTTTTTTATTTATATCCATTAAATATCCTTCCTTTTATTAATTTCATTTTTCAGAATCGAAACTTCTTGAATTAGTAAAGTAATCTTCTTTTTTTGTCCTGAAACAATCACAGTTAATGAAATGGTAATAAACAACAAGATAACAAATAAAACCCCAGTTACCATATTAGAAATGGTTTGAAATCCAATTAAGTTGGCAAGCGAAACTAAAATATTTGGCCAAATAGAAAGAATAATTAATAAAATAACACCAATTCCCCATAATAAAGAATACTTAACAGGAATCATGTCTTTATGAAGCACTTTCAAAATAACTGCAGCCAAAATAAGTGCAATAATTAAAATCGATAATCTTAAATTAAAAGGCATTATTTTGACCTCCTTGTTCCAATAATCATGATGGATAAAAGAACATTAATCATATAATAAGCATTCTTCCAACTACGAATAGAAGAAACTCCACCACTACGCTCATTCATCTCTACAGGCACTTCACTGATTTTCTTACCTTCTTTTAATATTTGTGTTGTAGAAATCGGTTCTGGATATTCCAAAGGATACTCCAAGGCAAATTGCTTAATTAGCCCTTTATCAATAGCACGAAAACCAGATGTCACATCATATAATTTTTCATGCGTAAAGCACTTAATAAAAGAAGAAATAATTTTGATTCCCATCTGTCTAGCCTTTGTGGACTTAAACTCACTTGTAGAACCCTCTACAAAACGAGATCCAATTGTCATATTAGCCTTACCCTCAACAATTGGTTTACAAATGTCTTCCACATAATTCACATCATGCTGACCATCTCCATCAAACTGAATTGCAATATCATAATCGTTTTCAAAATGACATTCTCTTTTAATTAAATCATATAAAATTGTTTTTTCTAAACGACCATC
>OHKW01001313.1_pt1 | contig 9813 bp, 8 predicted proteins | sample 1568931 | NCBI WGS metagenome assembly OHKW01 (sample SAMEA3879536, study PRJEB24766) | human gut metagenome | biome: human-associated habitat; feature: feces | place: USA | collected 1985/1987 | reverse complement strand
GGCCGCCAGCAGCTTCTCGTCCGCTTCGCTGAGGGCATCTTCGTCGGCACGGCGGCGGGAGTCCGAGGCCAGCCGCTTTGCACTGGCCGCGGCACGCTGGCGGGCCTGTGCCGCCTGCTGTCCGACGCCAACCGGGTGCGGATTTTCTGGCTGTTGTGCCACTGCGAGGAGTGCGTGGTGAACATCGCCGCCATGATGGATATGTCCAGCCCTGCCGTCTCCCACCACCTCCGCATCCTCCGGGACAGCTGCCTGCTGACCACCCGCCGCGACGGCAAGGAGGTCTACTACCACGCCGCCGACACCGCCCAGGCCCGGCTGCTGCACGAGCTCATCGAGCAGGTCATGGACGTGGCCTGTCCCCAGTGGCGCGCCGAGGCAGAGCAGGTCCGGCTGATCCGGGAGATCCACGACTATCTGCTGTCGCACATGGACCAGCGTATCACCATTGAGAACCTCTGCCGCCTGTACCCCATCAACCCGACCACATTAAAAGAGGTGTTCAAGGATGTGTACGGCACCTCCATCGCTGCCCACCTGAAAGAGCACCGCATGGAGAAGGCCGCCCGTCTCCTCCGTGAGACGGATGCCAGTGTGGCGGAGGTCGCCCGCCAGGTGGGCTATGAAAGCCAGAGCAAATTCACCGCCGCCTTCAAGGACCAGTACGGCTATCTGCCCACAATGTATCGGAAGATGTCATAAGCGTGAACTGAAAGTATCATATAGGTATAAAAAAGGCGCCCTTTGCCGTGTGCCGATAAGACAGTAATTTGAGAAAACTACACAATCGGCATCTGCTAAACAGGATTGGACAACAAAACAGGCGGCACCCAGCCGAAGCTGAGTGCCGCCTGTTTTGCACATCTAAGGGTCGAAAATCGCTTGTTTTTCTCTCTATGGGGCATTGTTCAAAAGCAAGCATATCAGACTTCACCTATCCGTGTGGTCTGGTGCAGAAGCGCAAAAATAGCTACCGTTCAGCGCATGGGAAACACGGATTTGAGAAGCACTACATAGCAAAATCTGTTTGCGCTATAACGAATTTCTTTTCTGGAATCACAACACTTGCTTTGCTGCTGTGGAAAAAGGTACAAATATTCGCTGTACTTACTGCCACTCGCACAAAATATATCTCAATATGCAATAATTTGTTGCATATTGAGAGATTCTGTGCTAAGATTATAAAAGCAAAATGCAAAGAGAGGGCACCATGATGATTTACAGCTACGACAAGTTATGGAAATTGTTGATAGATAGAAAAATCACGAAAACCGAGATGCGGCAGCAAACAGGCATTAGTACAAATATGCTCGCAAAAATGGGAAAACAGATGCCAGTTTCCATGGAAGCCCTTGCAAAGATTTGCAACTATCTCGGATGTGGGCTTGATGATGTTGTGGAAATATTTTCTTCTACCGAAGAAGGTGGTGACAGATAATGGCTGGAAATAGCAATCTACATGATTCTGCAAGGAACAAGCAGGACGAGTTCTACACACAGCTTTCGCTGATTGAAAAGGAACTCAAGCATTACCGGAGTTTCTTTGCTGGCAAAACAGTTTTGTGCAACTGCGATGATCCCTACGAGAGTAACTTCTTTAAGTACTTTGCCATGAATTTCAACACTTTGGGGTTGAAGAAATTGGTAACAACTTGCTATGCAACATCACCCGTGGTCGGAGATGAATTTGAGTACTATGTTGACAATGCTGGACAGCTTGCATTTGTTCCAGACACCGACACAACTCCATTGGTTTGTAGCACTCGGAGACCCTATCGAGTAGAAATCACCGAGGTGACAGACGAAAACAACGATGGGCGGGCAGATCTTGCGGATGTCGAATATCTTATGCGAAACAGAAAGAATACTATGACACTTCTTAATGGTGACGGAGATTTCCGAAGCCCAGAGTGTGTAGAGTTGCTAAGAGAAGCTGACGTGGTGGTAACAAACCCGCCGTTCTCCCTGTTCCGCGAGTATATTGCGTTACTTGAAGAATACAGAAAATACTTTATAATCATTGGAAATATGAATGCTGTCACATACAAAGAGATTTTTCCGATGATTGCTGAAAACAGATTATGGCTGGGGTATAATAGTGGACATTTTTGGTTCAAAGTACCCGATTCTTACGAGATTAAGAAAACTGATTTTAAGATTGATGAGCATGGACAGAAATGGCGGCGGATGGGAAACATTTGCTGGTTCACAAATGTTGATATCGAAAAAAGGCACGAAAATATGCCCCTATTCAGGAACTACTCGCCAGAGTTATATCCCAAATACGATAACTACGACGCTATCAATGTTGACAGAACAGTAGATATTCCCTGTGATTATTATGGCGTCATGGGTGTTCCAATCACGTTCTTGTCGCAATATAACCCTGACCAATTTGAAATCGTAGCGTTCAGAAAAGGTACTGACGGCAAAGACCTTGTTTACTCTTTTCCTGATTGTTCACATTCTGTTAATGTAGAGAGAGAGAGAGAGAACGGGACGGCGGACGGTGCAGCCGTACTTCCGTATCCTCGTCAGACGCAAGCCGACAACTCACACGACGATGTGATTCGTCCGGTTCTGAACGGCAGGAAATTATATCGACGGATCACAATTCGTATGCAACGGCAATCCCAGGGTTGATCAAAAATGCCGAGGGGAAAATCGACGGAAAAATCACTTATGTGCGATTGACTATTCGCAGAAAGTAGAGAGTATGTATGAAAATCAAACTACATGAGATTCCTGTGCGAGAAGTAGTTGCAGGATACAAGGACAGTGCTGAGAACGGTGTCGTGGGCTACGATGGAAGGCTGAATATCCGCCCAGCTTTTCAGCGGGAATTTATCTATAAAGACAAACAACGTGACGAAGTTATCCGTACCATCACAAAGAATTTTCCTTTGAACGTGATGTACTGGGTTAAAAATGATGATGGCAATTTTGAAGTGCTTGATGGTCAGCAGAGAACAATAAGCATCTGTCAATATGTTCAAGGTGACTTCTCTATCAACCATCTTACATTTGCCAATCTGACGCATACGGAACAGCAGCAGATCATGGACTATCCTCTGATGATTTATATTTGTGAGGGTACGGATAAAGAAAAGTTAGACTGGTTCAAAATCATCAACATTGCAGGAGAACAACTGACAACGCAGGAATTACGAAATGCGATTTACACGGGCGAATGGCTGACCGAAGCAAAAAAATATTTTAGCAAAACCATGTGCCCGGCTTACCAAATTGCCGGTGACTATTTGAATGGCTCCGCAATCCGTCAAGACTATCTTGAAACCGCCTTGAAGTGGATTTCTGCCCGTGAAGGTATTGAAATCGAAGATTATATGTCACAGCACCAGCATGACACGAACTGTAATGAACTGTGGTTGTATTTCCAGACCGTTATAAATTGGGTAAAAGCTACATTCCCCAAATATCGCAGCAAGCTGATGAAGGGACTCGAATGGGGTATCTTTTACAATAAATACGGCACAGGTAAATATGATCCCAAAGCACTTGAATCTCGTATCATTGAACTGATCGAAGACTACCGCAATGGATATATTTCAAATCAAAAGGGCATTTATGAATATCTCTTTGATGGACAGGAACGGCACCTAAATATTCGTGCTTTCTCTCCTGAAATGGCACGGGCAGCTTATGAGCGGCAAAAAGGTATCTGCCCCAAATGCGGAAAACATTTTGAAATTGAAGAAATGCAAGCTGACCATATCACGCCGTGGAGTAAGGGTGGAAAGACAACTGCGGAAAACTGTCAGATGCTTTGCGCAGACTGTAACCGCCGCAAGAGTAACATATAAAATTTCTCCGTTCAGCTCCGCAGGAGCGCAGCCAATTTCTCCGAAATTGTTAAAGGGTTTGGGATGTTGCCCAACAAGTTTTTGCACGAGTGGGTACCGCCGTGCATTGCTTGCCGGAATGGCAAGCTCCGGTGTGGGTACTCACCGGATTTGCTTGCTATTCTGCAAGAAGATCCCGGTCGTACCACGCCGGTTTTCGCAAGTGTACATACACTTGCTGTGCTTGCTATTCTCCGTTTCTCATGATAGCAAGCGCCATTTTCCAAATGGAAATCGGCGGCAACCGCCGCCTTGTCTGCCAAAAAGCGAAACGGACGGGCGCTGTCAATGGCGGCGCAGCCGTTCATCTTGACCATTGACGGCGTTCGTCCGTTTTGCTACTCCGACTGAATTTTTACATAAAATGAACTGAAGTGAAGGAGGCTTGACGAAGTGAATCCGAAAGGAAAAGACAATGAGATCATCGAACTGACCGACGAGGAACTGGATGAGATTTTCGCCGACGATGATTTTGATAACGGCGAGGTGGATGGTGAAATCCGCTCTTTTTATTTCTCCAATCCTGACCCGTATACCAAAGTCAAGCCACGCCCCGACGATGCCCCCAAGAGGGAGTTTTCTTTCGATGAAAAGGGCAACATCGTGGTGAAAAATCCGTCCGCCTTTTGGCTGCCCGACGTCAAAATCGTGGAGGAACACGGCGGCACGGAATACACAGTAACCGGCAGCTATGAGGGAACGGAAACCCTCGACAAGAAGCTCAGACGCATTATGGAGCAGAACGCTGCCGATGATAAAAACGGTATCACGGAGGACGCCGATGAGTAACGACGTTTCTCTTGATATAAACCAAAAATCCAATCCTGTTCAAGCAGTTGCCCCACCGAAGGAGGACAACAATATGTTAAGGGCAACCGACAAAATCACAGCGCTTTATTGCAGACTGTCCGTGGAGGACACCAAAGAAAAAGGCGGCAAGGATGACCCGTCGAACTCCATACAGCATCAGCAGATCATGTTAATGGAGTATGCAAAATCTCAGCACTTTCCGAACCCGACGTTCTTTATTGATGATGGGTACAGCGGCGTGGATTTTTCCAACCGCCCCGGCTTTCAGAAGATGCTTGCGGAAATTGAAGCCGGTCATGTGGAAGTGGTGATTACGAAAGATCTTTCAAGACTCGGTCGTAATTCCTCGCTGACAGGGCTTTATATCAACTACACGTTTCCTCAGTACGGCGTGCGGTATATTGCCATCAACGACCACTTCGACACCATTGACCCCAACAGCACCGACAGCGACATGGCAGGCATCAAGAACTGGTTCAATGAGTGGTATTCCAAGGATACCAGCCGCAAAATCCGTGCCGTCAACAAAGCGAAGGGTGAGCGTGGAGAGCGCTTGACCACCAACGTTCCCTACGGCTATAAGCGTGACTCTGACGATCCCAAGAAATGGGTGATTGACGAGGAAGCGGCACAGATCGTGAAGCGGATCTTCTCGCTTTGCATGGAGGGCAAGGGTCCGAGCCAGATCGCCGCTCTGTTGGAAAAGGAAAAGGTGCTGAATCCTACCGCCTACAAACAGCGGGAGGGCAGAAAAACACCGCATCAGACCCCGGAGAACGAGTATCGCTGGCACGAAAGCACCGTTGCTTACATCCTCGAATACATGGAGTACACAGGCTGCACGGTCAATTTCAAGACCTACACCAACTCCATTTGGGACAAGAAGCAACGGGAAAATCCAATGGAAAATCGCAAGATTTTCTATAACACCCACCCGGCGATCATCTCTCTGGAAGTCTTTGATAAGGTGCAGGAGATTCGGCAGCAGCGGCACCGCAGAACGGCAACGGGCAAGAGCAATATGTTCTCCGGCTTGGTGTTCTGCAGCGACTGCAAGCAGAAGCTCTACTACTCCACCACCAGCTATTTTGAAAAGCGGCAGGACTTCTTCATCTGCTCCACCCATCGTGTCAATAAGGACAAGTGCAGCGGACATTATATCCGTGCCGTTGTGCTGGAACAAATCGTCTGGAAGCACATTCAGGAGGTCATATCGGTAGTCACTCGCTATGAGGCGTATTTCCGTTCTGAAATGGAGCAAAAGCTCCGTATACAGAGCGAGGAAACCATGCGGTTGTGCAGGAAACGGCTGGCGCAGGCTGAGAAACGAATGGGAGAGCTTGACCGTCTGTTTGTCCGCATTTATGAGGACAATGTTGCCGGAAAGCTGGATGATGAACGCTTCGCCATGATGAGCAAAAACTACACCGAGGAACAGAAAGACCTCAAAGCCGAGGTCAAGAATCTGCAACAGCAAATACATGAACAGGAACAACAGGCAGAGAATATAGAGCAGTTTGTTCAGCGGGTAAAGAGGAACAGCACCCTCACGGAACTGACCCCCTATGCTCTCAGAGAGCTTGTCAAGGCGGTCTATGTAGATGCACCTGACAAGTCCAGCGGCAAGCGCAGGCAGAAGGTACATATCGAGTACGACCTTGTGGGCTACATTCCCGTGGATGAGCTGCTAAAAGCGGAACAGGCATGACCGAGATCATGCCTGTTCCAAGAAATTTGATTTTACTGTCTTACCAGCAGGGAACCTTTCCCTATTTCTTTTTCTTTTTATGGTCAGGAAATTCTTCCGATAGTTTCTGTCTTATGCGCTGCATCCGTTTTTGACAGGCCCATAGGCTGATACCTAATTCCTGTGCGACATCAGAATAGCAGGCGCGCTCTATGGCTATCCGCTTCAGCATGGTTATTTCCGTTGGTGTAAGTGTCTGTCGGATCGTTTCTTCCACGGACGCTCGTTGCTGCTTGTCCTCTTGCTCTATTATCGCATCTTCTACAGAGCCTGCGGAGGATACTGCTGGTGTTTCCGGGGCATCCAGAGAGAGATACCGCTTCAAATACCGTTGACGGGTCCTCTGCTCGTTCCGTATTTTATTCTTTGCTGTCCGCTTTAACCATCGGATTGGTTCATCTGCTTTCATGAGGGTATCAATCTTTTCAACAGCTGTGTGGAATGTATCCTGCGCAATTTCCTCCGCACGGTGAGGATCAGAAATATGAGCCATGGCATAGATCTTAATTTGGTTGAAATACTCTCGGTAGAGCACAGTGAAAAATTCTTCTTGGTCGGGGCGCATCTTCGATCACCTCTTTTTTTGCCTGTGGCTTGTTGGCATCCCAGCCCTTGTCTAAAATCTCAGCACATGGGCATGGCATACAAGTGCCGAGATATGCGTATACTAACCTCTTTGCGGCTATTCTACCATACGCAGACACCATGATGAAACTATTATTTGAAAATTTTAGCAAATCCTGTCCGCTTTTCAAGATAGCGTACATATAACAACGAATACAAACAAATAAAAATTTGGCATTTGGCACATGCGCATATCAAGCAGGTTTGCCATATTTACAAAATGACTGTGTGGAGAGGAAGTGAGTCCAATGGGCAAGTTTTTAGGAAAAGGTTTGTAGGAAAACCTTTGATAAATCATTCAAGAGTACCATAATTTTCTGTCACTAAATTGAGACTCGAGTTTTGCAAAAATAGTAAGGAGGAACTGAAATATGGCGCTTAACGAATTTGTTCAGACAGCACTTGACGAAGAAGGATACGAAGAGGGTTCTAACGGTTATACCAAATATGGTTCATGGTATGGTTTAGCAAATGCGGACTGGTGTGTCATGTTTATTTCTTGGTGTGCAAACCAAGCCGGAATCATGACCACATCTTCTACGGGAACTGTTCCTAATGTTCCCAAAATGGCAAGCACTTCCGCTATGTACACATGGTATACTAACAATCGCAGAAATTTAGCACCATCGATGTCAGCAAGCAGTCCCAATAGACTCCAGGTCGGTGACATTGTTGTCATTAACACGCAAAACGGCGGGCCCGTAACTGACCATGTTGGCATTGTTGTAAGTGTGGATTATGATGCTGGCACAGCTGATGTAATGGAAGGCAATCGTAGCAACAAGGTAAAGAAAGTTACCTATACAAATCTTGTGGATTCTATCGGCTATACGATTGTCTATCTTTGCAGCAATCACACGAGCTACTAATATCTATGATATGAGCGGCTCTTGCATAGTGAGAGCCGCTCATAATTTAACGGCTACACAAGAAATATAGTTTTCTATCAGCATTTAAATTTATGTATAGATCATAAGACGGAAGTTCTATATTACTGACCTTTGTTAGACGAAAGGATGGATGTTATTTTGAAAAAGGCAACACTGTGCTTACTGCTGGGTGGGATTCTGGCCATTTTACTACTGAGTGCTTGCACTTCCGCAGAGAGTGGGAATTCTGACTCAATTATAGATAAATCTCCTAGTATGGGCGCCGATGAGGATAACCAGGAAGCATCGGAAGTAACGATCCTTTCTGTAGATCAGCCGGCCTTGAGCCTCTCCATTCCCAAAGCGTGGGAGGACATTGCAATTATTAAGCGACAGACTGACATCCAACAGTCCGCAGAAGCGAAGGACGGTACACTACTCTTTCAGCTCTATGAAAAAACAGCCTATACCACGGACGAGGCAATGGGCAACGTATGGAGCCTGGTTGCCTTTACTAAGGATGCCTTCAAGGAAAAATTTGGCGATGCGGATCTCGCCACGGTCATCGGGGTGGAGAGCTATGTACTTGGAAGTGATAGTGACTATATTTACCTGCTCGTAAGACCATCCGATGTACAGTTTCTTGAAAATGATGATACATCACTAAAACAGTACAAACAGCTTCAGCAGGAGTCCCAGGTAGTTCTTGCAGGCTTTCTGAAGGACAATAGCATTACCGTAAATGAAGACTGCCCCAACAGTTCTTGTTACAAAGTGGCTCATGGCGCAAACAAGTAGTGTTCAGAGTATAGTCGCACGAGGTTGGCTTAAAGGCCTCTATTTCGGCAGCTGAGTTCTATGTGCCAAGCAAAATATGGTACAGACACTCTGAATCGACAAGGATTTATCGACTCGCCCGGTTATTGGACAAAAAATTATGGTAGATTTCTTTACTATATATGGTTCTTCTTCCGGGTCTCTCTAACTTGTTAAATAAGTTCGTCCCGTAAACAGGATTATTCTGGTGCTGGATGCGAAAAATTATTTCGTTCCTTATCTATCGTGTGCTTGCGTGCTAGCTTTACCAAAAAGGGGCTCCGCTTTCTATTAGGGATGAGCAAAACTCTGATTTGTTCGCAGTGACATACAATATATAGATTCTGTAACAATTTGTAACTCAATATATTGCTTCACGATTTTGCAAAACTTGCGGTTTGCTCATCTCTGCTTTCTATATCAATGGAGTGATTTTCGGTTTTAGCCATGGCCGGGAACCATTGCAATTACTACTCTTTTGGAGTTTTACTCATGGTTGCGTCTCTTGAAAGTAGAGGTAATCGTATGAAAAAGGCATTCTTTTTGGGGTCTCTGCTTGTAATAGGGATTTTTTCTGCATTGGCTGTGAGAGCGCCATGAACGGCCAACAGATAGCCCAACTCATAACGGCGCAGAAGCGGAAAGTGAAGATAGCGGAACCATTGATGGCATTGAGTGGGAACTAAAAGACGGAGTATTAACGATAAGAGGCGAAGGCGCTTTAAGGGAAACACCTTGGAGTGAAAACGTTGATTGCATCCAAAAAGTCATTATAGCCGCCGTTGGAGATTCTAATAGTCTCTTTACTCGATACCACAAGCTGCCGGGTATCCTATGCTTTGTGACTTCTGTGTGCAGACGCCCGAGATCACGGCATTCTATCACATGGTCGGCAACTTTAATGTCCTGTTGCGTTTTGCAGTTCCTGATGTGAAAACGCTGGACGCTCTTGTTAGCAGGGTCAGGACCTTCGGAGATTCAAGGACCTCAATCGAATTGCAGACCGTGTTTGAAAAAGTCGATCCGACCAATCGCACAGTAGTGAGTCTATATTCACTCTATTACAACTCAGCAGGGGCGCCGC
>OHKW01001307.1_pt1 | contig 9903 bp, 11 predicted proteins | sample 1568931 | NCBI WGS metagenome assembly OHKW01 (sample SAMEA3879536, study PRJEB24766) | human gut metagenome | biome: human-associated habitat; feature: feces | place: USA | collected 1985/1987 | reverse complement strand
ATCTTTTTTACGATGAAATTTTCAGAGGTTTTAACATACATCAAAGAAAGATTTCATACTAAACAAGATGAGGCTTGGATGTTCAATGAAGTACATGAAGATATTTTAAATCAATATGCGTATCATATTGAGGCAAAGAAGGGTGCTTTGGACTATATAAAGAAGTGTGCTTCAGAAAAGAAAAAAATGGTTGTATTAACATCAAACACAAGGGTATTATCCGAAAAAGTATTAGATCGACTTGGTATGTTGAAATATATGGAGAATGTATATTCAGCAGATGAATTAAAGATGTCAAAAAGAGAAGTGGACATTTATGAGTATGTATTGAAGGATTTAAATACAACTGCAGAAAGTGCTATTGTATTTGAGGATTCGATGTATGCGATTAATACAGCTCGATCATTAAATATTGAGTGTATTGGTTTAGTAAATTCAAATAATCAGAAGGTGTTTGAAAAAAACCATGTAAAAACAATCGTTGATTTTACAGAATTGTGTTAAAATCATGATATGTCCCAGTAGCTCAGTTGGGTAGAGCATTCGCCTCCTAAAAGTTAAAAGTAAATGGGCAAAAAATGTAAAAATTGAATAGAAAATATGCCTCCGTAGCTCAGTGGATAGAGCGGCGGTTTCCTAAGAGTTATGAGTGAGTGGCCAAAAAGTGATAAAATTAAATAAGAAATGTCCTCGTAGCACAGCTGGAGAATGCAATCGCCTCCTAAGCGATAGATCGGGTGTTCGAACCACCTCGAGGACGCCATATTTGCTATAAATAAAGTGATTTTAAAACTTTATGGCTATATATAAATTGCGGTGAAATCATTTGATTTTATCGCTTTTTTTAATTAAGCTTGAATTGAATTTTACGGAAATGCCAGCTAATAGAAATTGGCGTGATTCGAACATTTTGACTACTTCCAGCTAATAAAAATAGGCTCTCAGCTAATATTCATCTTTTAAGAATATTTGATGAGTGGCCAAACATAAGCGTATTAGAAACATAAAACAGGACAATATGAACAAACTCCTTTTACATAGCCAGGTCAATCTGGCATATGAGAAAGGAGTTTTTATTATGCACAAATGTAAAGTAATTGCAGTCACAAATCAAAAAGGTGGTGTCGGCAAAACTACAACTACAGAGAATGTGGCCATTGGTTTAGCTCGTAATGGATGCAATGTATTGATTGTGGATTTTGATCCTCAGGGCGATCTTACTAGCTGTCTTGGATGGAAAAACAATGATTCATTGGAACACTCTGTTTCATCTATGCTTGATGATGGCACTTATTATTCTAGAAAAGTTGGAGATGACAAAGTAACAAAGCATGTTGTAAAAGATGGAAAAGCAGTGCTTTCTGATGCAATTTATGGTCATGAATATGAATTTAAGGGAATCAAAGCTCCAACTTCTTATCAATTAGCTGATAAGTCTAAAGCTTATAAAGTAGAGGCGGACGAGGAAACTGATACAATTATTTATTATTTTGAAAATGCACGTATCGTTGTTCCTAATACTGGGGTATAAATAGTATGAAACATAAAAAAATAAAAATAGCAACTGCGCTAGTTGTAGTGGGATTAATTGGTGGTGTTATCTACAATCAGGTTACTGCAAAGAAATCTTATGACTATTCGGATTATTATGTAGAAACAAAAGCGACTAAAAAAGAATCAAAAAAAGAGAATGAGGAAGCTTCTGAAAAGGAGCTTTCTTTATCTTTGTTGAAACAAACAAATAAAGATGTTGTGGGTATTTTAGAATTTGATGATCGAATTATTTATGAGCCGATTGTACAAGCATCAAATAATGATTATTATGTTCGTAAAAACATCAACAAAGAATATGCCAATGCCGGAATACCATTTGTATCCGCAGATGGAAATATAGATTCAAAAAATGTTGTAATCTATGGTCATTCTAGTAAATGGGATAACATTATTTTTACTCCTTTAATGAGTTATACAGATCAGAACTATTATAAAAAGCATGATACATTTAAATTCATTACAGAAAATGAAACAAGAACTTATCAGATCTTTGGAGTAATGAATATTGATTTGAATGATTTAAATGACTCTTTAGAATTCACACAAACAGAATGGGATTCAACAAACTCATTTAATGCATTTATATCAGATTCTATTAATAGAGGATTGTATAAAACTGGTGTTTCAGTAAATAAAGATGATCGATTAACGACATTGGTTACTTGTGATACAAGAGATAACAATAAGAGAATTGTAATTCTAGCTAAATTGGTTAATATAGCAAATGTTTAAAAACTAAGGTGTATGATATAATTTAGCTAGATAAATTAGAAGTTATGGAGGGAGTAAATATGCTAGATAAAAAAGAGTTTGATCTTTGGGCAGATGGTTACGACAAAACTGTCGGCATTTCTGATGAGAAAAACACATATCCTTTTGCTGGTTACAAAAAGGTACTTGGATTCATTTTTCAGACTATAATGAAAACTGAAAATGCTATTGTTTTGGATATTGGGTTCGGAACAGGTACATTAACAACAAAGCTATATGAGCAAGGATGTTCCATATATGGACAGGACTTTTCATCTAGGATGATTGAGTTGGCATCTGAGAAAATGCCCAATGCACATTTATATCAGGGGGACTTTTCAAAAGGGCTTGTCGAACCGTTGCGTAACTTTCGATATGATTATATTGTTGCGACATACTCTTTGCATCATTTGACGGATGATCAAAAGAAAGATCTCTTTCTAGAATTGCATAATCACTTAAAGGAAAACGGCAAAATTATAATCGGCGATGTTGCCTTTGAAACACGAAAGGATTTAGAACATTGTAAATTGAAGGCGGGATATATATGGGATAATGATGAAATCTACTTTGTCGTTGAGGAACTGAGAAAAGACTTTCCAGGTCTTTCCTTTACGAAAATGTCCGGTTGCACTGGTGTCCTGATTTTGGAATGACAACTTCCAGTTTGTCATTGTAGATAGTTTTGAAAGGAAGTGTTAATATGGATTGTAATGTTGTAGAAAATATAAATATACTCGCAAAGTTTTTGGGAACAAGAGATATTGATGCGTTAAATCAAGAAGAGTTATTTAAACGATATGGAATTCATCAGGTGGATGTGATGGTTTTATTTGGCGGTAGTATTCTTGAAGGTGGCGATGTTTTAGCTAGTGGAATTAAAAACTTTGTTGCGAAAAAATATATTATCGTTGGTGGAGCAGGACATACAACAGATACACTACGTCAGGTTGTTCATTTAGAATATCCGGATATTGAGACAACAGATTTATCAGAAGCAGAAATATTTCAAAAGTATATTAAACATGTATATGGATGCAAGGCGGATTATCTAGAAACCAAGTCTACAAATTGTGGCAATAATATTACGTATCTTTTGGATTTATTGAAAGAAAACAATATTTCGTTTAAAAGTATCATTCTAAGTCAGGATGCTTCTATGCAAAGGCGTATGGCAGCAGGATTAAAAAAATATGTCAAGGATGATGTGACAATCATTAATTATGCCTCATATTGCGTAAGTGTATTGAAGCAGAATGATGAATTGGTTTATGAAGAAGATTTACATGGCATGTGGACGATTAATAGATATGTCAATCTATTAATGGGAGAAATTCCTAGACTTTCAGATGATGCAAATGGCTATGGTCCGAATGGAAAGAATTATATTGCGCATGTGGATATTCCCGAACATGTGAAAATAGCTTTTGAAGAATTGAAGATGGTTTTTGGAAGTGAAACAAGAGAAGCAAATCCATTGTATGCATCAAAAGTAATTAAAAAATAGTTAACAGTATTATTTGAAAAGTGGGTAAAGAAGATAAGAATTCGTTTAGTCGAATTCTTTTTGTCGTTTAGCACACAGGTGTTGACACTGCTAAAAAGGTGTTGTATAGTATTAGCAGGCAAAATATTAGAGTGCTAATGAAGGAGTGGTATTATGGCTAAGAAAAAACAGTTTAAAGCAGAGTCAAAACGTTTATTGGATTTGATGATCAATTCCATTTATACGCACAAGGAAATCTTCTTACGTGAGCTTGTATCGAACGCGAGTGACGCGATTGATAAATATTATTATGAAAGTCAAGGCCATGCGGATGCAAGTCAATTTGAGATTCGTATAGAACCAAATAAGGAAGCTCGTACTTTAACAATTTCGGATACTGGTATTGGTATGTCAAAGGAAGAGTTAGAGGAAAACTTGGGTACAATTGCGAAGAGTGGTTCTTTGGCTTTTAAAGAGGAAATGAAGAAAAAAGAAGAAAACAACGATGAAGATGTAGATATCATTGGTCAATTTGGTGTTGGATTCTATTCTGCATTTATGGTCGCAAAAGATGTTCGTGTTATTACGAAAAAAGCAGGTAGTGATGAAGCTTATGAATGGGTAAGTGCTGGTGAAGATGGTTATGAAATCACACCTTGCACAAAGGAAACAAATGGTACAACAATCATTTTAACTTTAAAAGAAGATACAGATGAAGAAAAATATTCTCAATATTTAGAGACATATGAGTTAAAAGAATTGATTAAGAAATATTCAGACTATATTCGTTATCCAATCAAGATGAATGTAGAAACTCAGAAGATGAAAGAGGGTACTGAGGAAAGTGAAAAGCCTGAATATGAAACAGTTGTTGAAGATCAGACTTTAAACTCAATGGTTCCTTTATGGAAACGTCAAAAATCGAAGATTACAGATGAAGAATACAATCAATTCTACAAGGATCATTTCTATGATTATCAAGATCCTCAAAAAGTGATTCATTTTAGTGTTGAGGGAAATACTAGCTTTACAGCCTTACTTTATATTCCATCACACTTACCTCAAGGATTCTATTCACAAGACTATAAGAAAGGTCTTCAACTATATTGTAGAGGCGTATTCATTATGGATCATGCCGAAGAATTATTGCCAGATTCATTGCGTTTTGTGAAAGGTCTAGTGGATTCTCAAGATTTATCTTTAAATATTTCTCGTGAAATGCTTCAACATGATCATCAATTAAAATTGATTGCGGGTCGTATTGAAAAGAAAGTATTGAATGAACTTGGAAATATGCTTGCCAAAGATCGTGAAGCATATGAAAAATTCTTTGAAGAATTTGGTGTAAACTTGAAGTTTGGTGTCTACAACAATTATGGTATGGATAAAGAAAAATTCCAAGATTTATTGTTGTTCTACTCTTCAAGAGAAAAGAAATATGTTACTTTAAGTGAATATGTTTCTCGTATGAAAGAGGATCAAAAAGACATTTACTTTGTATCTGGTAAAGATGTTGAGTTGATTGACAAGATGCCAGTTGTTCAAACATTGAAGAATAAAGAATTTGAAGTTCTTTATTTAACAGATGAAGTGGATGAATTTGTGATGCAGACATTGATGAACTACAAAGAAAAGACGTTCAGAAATGCGGCTCAAGGAGATTTAGATTTAGATACTGAGGAAGAAAAGGAAGCTTTAAATAAATCAAAAGAAGAAAATAAAGATTTATTGACATTCATGAAAGAAGCTTTAGGCGATGAGGTTGCTGAAGTTAAATTGTCAAATAAATTGACAGAGGATCCAGTATGCTTAACGGCTGGCGAAGGTATTTCTTTTGAGATGGAAAAGGTTTTCGCAAATATGCCTAACCAAAGTCCAATGCCTATGAAGGCTACGCGTATTTTGGAAATCAATCCAAATCATCCAATCTTTAAAACATTGAAGACTTTATACGCTTCTGATAAAGATAAAGTTAAAGAAGTTACTGAAGTATTATATGATCAGGCTTGTTTAATTGAAGGCTTCGCAATCAAAGATCCAATCGCATATTCAAAGAAGATCTGTGAGTTGTTAGTGAAATAATTCTAGGCACAAACTTTCGAGTTTGTGCTTTTTTTCATTCATGATACATTTGCTTAGGTGAAGATTATGAAGTATCAAGAATTAGTGAAAGAAGTAGAAGGTGTTGGAAAACAAAAGTTAAGTGAGCAGGAAAACTTTTATCGTGATGTATTAAATGAAAGTTCAAATGATTTAGAAGTTGGGGTTGCAGCTACTTTACAAATTCGAAAAAAGATAAAAAGACTCCAATCCTTGCGATGAGTGCCAATGTGTATATGCAAGATATATAGAAATGTTACAAGGCTGGTATGAATGGGCATATCAGTAAACCTTTATGTTTAGAGGATCTAAAAGATCGAATTATTCAAATTATATAAAAAGCCAGGTTTTTCCTGGCTTTATTAAATGATGATACCATTGCAGTGATCAATTTCATGTTGAATGATTTGAGCAACAAAACCAGAATAGGATTGTTTACACTTTTTAAAAGATTCATCTTGATATTCAACGGTAATATTTTCATAACGAGTTGTATTTCTTTCACCCTCTAGTGATAAACAACCTTCTTTGACTTTGTATGGTCTAGATTTCTTTGTGATTTTTGGATTATACATCACAATTTGTGCAGGTCCAATCGCAAAGATAATAATATTTTTAGAAACACCAATCATATTGGCAGCCATGCCTACGCATTGATCACTATAAGCTTGTAATGTATCTTTTAGATCTTGAGCCACTTGTGTATCCATTTTTGTAGCTGGAGCTGATTTAATAGCTAAGAAAGCTTCATCTTTCATTATTGGTTTAATCATAACATACCTCTTTTCTTCAAAAATCATATTTGTTTTAGATGTTTTTTTCAAGTATAATTGGCATATGCTAAAAAATATAGTATTTGATTTAGGAAATGTATTGGTTAAATTTGATTCAAATGAATTGATTTATAGCTTCTTTAATGAAAAACAAGAAGAAGTGAAATCATTCTATTTTGATTCTTTATGGGATGAGTATGATCAAGGACTCTATTCAGTGGAAGAAATGATTGAAAAGGGAGTAAAACAATTTCCTGAATTAGAGTTAAGTATCAAAAAATTGATGTATCATTGGACCGAATTTGTGATTCCATTAAAAGATAATGTTGCGTATATCAAAGATTTAAGACGATTCGGATACAAAATATATATTCTTTCAAATATTCCAGAAGATGACACAAAATATTTGAGAAGTCTTGGTGTGTTTGATAATATAGATGGCGGTGTTTTTTCTTATGAATATAAGAAAATTAAACCAGATCCAGAAATATTTCATATATTGTTAAAAAAATATAATCTTAAGGCATCGGAATGTTTATTTTTAGATGATCGAAAAGATAATGTAGTTGCAGCATGTAATTTGGGATTTGAAACGATTGAAGTTAAAGATTCAAGTAAAGTCATTGACTTAATAAAGGAGAAAATTAGTGAAGTGTAAAGTAGAAAAAATATGTGGTGGATGTTCACTTTTAAAACTGAAGCCAAGTATGCAGGCCGATAAAAAGAAAAAAGATGTGGAAGCCTTAGTTGAAAAAGCACATTTAAAGGTTCGTGTTGGCGATGTGCATATGGCAAAGAATGATACACATTATCGTAATAAAGTGATTGTTGGTTTTTCAAAAGATAAAGGAAAAGTATATTCGGGTTTATATGCGCCTCATTCGCATCGTGTTGTGAAGACTGAAAATTGTATAATGCAACCAAAACTTGTCAATGAAATTATCAACAAGATAACTGAACTTGTAGGCTCTATGAAATTAGAATTGTACAACGAAAGAACAGGGACTGGTTTATTGCGTCATGTATTGATTCGCTGGGGACATAAGACAGATGAAGTGATGGTTGTATTTGTCACAAGTCAGAAAATTTTTCCCTCAAGAAAAAATATGGTGCGTGTATTAACGAGTGAATTTCCACAAATTAAAACAATTGTACAAAATATCAATCCTAGAAAGACAAGTATTGTTTTGCAGGATGAAGCCATTGTTTTATATGGAAATGGTATGATTCATGATGAGTTATGTGGCTTAGACATTGCGTTTTCACACAATTCGTTCTATCAAATTCATTCTGAGCAATGCGAAGTATTGTATGGCTTAGCTAAGAAAATGTTAGATTTAAAGGAAACGGATACAGTACTAGATACATATTGTGGTGTTGGTACAATTGGTTTAACGATGACAGATTCTTGTAAGAAAGTCATGGGTGTGGAACTCAATCCGGATGCGATTGAAAACGCAAAATACAATGCGAAACAAAATAAAATCAAAAATATCGAATTTGTTGCGATGGATTCAACAGAGTTTATGCGTCAGGCAAGAAAATATCACAATCATTATGATGCGATCATTCTTGATCCACCTCGTGCAGGTACGACAAAAGATTTTATTGAGTGTGCAACTGCTTTAAATCCAAGAAAGATTCTGTACATTTCTTGCGATCCAAGAACACAGGTTCGTGATTTAAACCAATTTAGAAAACAAGGTTATGTCACAAATAAACTAGAATTAGTGGATTTATTCCCTTATACAGATCATATTGAAAGTGTTTGCGTATTAGAAAAGAAACAATTCAACCAAAAGCCTACAAAAAAGGCGCAAAGACAAGCGCAGTTCAGATCAAGTAAAATGAGTAAGAAAAAACGTTAGGAAGCAAGTATGCTTCCTTTTGTGCATATGGGTATGTTTAAATTGTTTGGAATGTTATAATTTGTGTAACGGAACGGAGAATATATATGTTAGAAATTGGAATTCAAGCACCTGATTTTGAATTGCCTGATCAAGATGGTGTGATGCACAAATTAAGTGATTATAAAGGTAAAAAAGTTATCTTATATTTTTATCCAAAGGATAATACGGCGGGTTGTACAAAGCAAGCTTGTGGTTTTTCTGAAAGATATCCACAATTCTTAGAAAAAGGAGCTGTCGTCTTAGGTGTAAGTAAAGATACAGTGGCTTCTCATAAGAAGTTTCAAGAAAAGTATGGTCTTGCCTTTACATTATTGGCGGATCCAGAAAGAAAAGTGATTGAAGCTTATGATGTGTGGAAAGAAAAGAAAAATTATGGAAAGGTATCTATGGGCGTGGTTCGTACAACGTATCTAATAGATGAATCTGGAATTATTGTTCGCGCCAATGATAAAGTAAAAGCGGCCAATGATGCTGAAAACATGTTGGAAGTAGTTTAGACACTGCTCCCTTTTTTGTATTTGTATTAAAGGATTATGAGGTATAAAATTTCATTTGGGTGATACTATGTGGATGTTATATGCGACAGGTTCTGCCTTTTTTGCAGGAATCACTTCCATACTCGCAAAATGTGGAATCTCAAAAACAGATTCCGATGTGGCAACCGCCATACGTACCGTTGTGGTTTTAGTTTTTTCGTGGATTCTTGTTCTTTTAACTGGAACTATATCCGGTATTACTGAAATTAGTGAAAAGACATTATTATTTCTAGTCTTATCTGGTATCGCAACAGGGGCTAGCTGGCTATGTTATTTTAAGGCTTTACAAAATGGGAATATGAATAAGGTGGTTCCGATTGATAAATCCAGTACAATCTTAACGATTCTATTGGCTTGTATTTTCTTTCATGAAGGATTGTCTTTGGTTAAAATAGTATTTGTATGTCTGCTTGGTTTAGGTACAATGTTGATGATTAACAGAAAAGAGGATGTGAAGTCTAATTCTTCAGATAAAAGCTGGTTGATTTATGCGATTTTGTCAGCTGTATTTGCGAGCCTTACATCAATTTTAGGTAAGATTGGTATTTCTGGAATTGATTCTAATTTAGGTACGGCCATTCGTACAAGTGTTGTATTAGTCATGGCTTGGCTTATGGTATTTGTGAAAAATAAGCAGTCTGAAATAAAATCTATTGATATTAAAGAATTATTGTTTATTGTCTTATCTGGCTTTGCGACAGGAGCATCTTGGCTATGTTTTTATCGTGCTTTACTGTTAAAGTCAGAACGCTCGTGACTTTAGTCATGAGATGAATGACGTATGTAACTGGTTT
>OHKW01001294.1_pt1 | contig 10016 bp, 10 predicted proteins | sample 1568931 | NCBI WGS metagenome assembly OHKW01 (sample SAMEA3879536, study PRJEB24766) | human gut metagenome | biome: human-associated habitat; feature: feces | place: USA | collected 1985/1987 | reverse complement strand
CACTGGTAATCCGAGCGGCCAAGGACAAAGGAGTTCTTTTCCCATATCAGGCATTCGGACAATTTGAGGCCGACATCTTGAAACGCTTGCCTAAATGTCAGGCCGTGCATGTCGGAGTGAAAAACATAGATCACTGCGCCAGGCCGCATGGCCTCCACTGCGTTTCCGTAAAAATCCCGGAGGAAAGAATAGAAGTTTTCCTCCGGCATATCGTCGTTGGCGATGCTGCCGTGCCCTGCGCCCCTGCCGGAATCTGACATATATTCGGTCTTTGCTCCATAGGCGACATTATAGGGCGGGTCTGTGACCATCAGGTCCAGCTCGTTCCCGGCCATCAACTCTGCAACGTCGCTCTGGTCGGTGCTGTCGCCGCACATCAAGCGATGGCGGCCCAGCTTCCAAATGTCGCCCCGGCGTGCGACCGGGGTTTCGATTTCTTCCTTGGCTGCATCCGGGTCGAAGTCGTCATCATGGGCTTCTTCCGGCACATCCAGCTGCTGGATCAAATCTTCGAGGTCATCCTGATGGAAGCCAGTCACGGAGAAGTCGTAGCCGTTGAGGTCAAGATCGGACAGGAGGTCTTTCAAAATCTGAAGATCCCACTTGCCGGTGATCTTGTTCAGGGCCACGTTGATCATCTTTTCCTTGGCCTTGTCCCGGATGTCCAGAACGACGACCTCGGCTTCTTCGATGCCCATGTCCATCATCACGGTACGCCGCTGGTGTCCTTTGATGATGGTGCCATCGTAATTTATGACGATGGGGTCAGCGTAGCCCAGCCCCTGAATGCTGGCCTTTATGTCCTGATACTCCGGGTCCTCCGGGGTCAGGGCTTTTCTGGGGTTGTAGGCGGCGGGAATGAGGTCGGCCAGTCGCCGTCTCTCCATCCGCATGGGGTTGGTCTGCTGCATGGCGTTCACCTCCTATGTGGGGTCTGAATGGGGTTTGCGTAACGAAATGCTAAATTTTTTTTGGTTTTCAGGCGAAAAACCTCCGGGCCTTCCTCGCCCCGCATCATTCTCCGGGCGGGGTAGTACCTACGCCGTGGCCGGGGAGGGGGTAGCCCCTCTCTCTCCAACACAAAGGCGCACCGAGCGTGGTTGCGGGGTGCGCCTTTGTCCGTGAAAAGGTATAAAGGAGAGAACACAACACGATGCCTACTCGTGATGGGCTTGGGCGGGCTGGCCCTTGTCCATGCGACCATTGTATTGACTTCTGGGGTCTCTTTGGGTATCTTCTTTCGCTGCCCTGCGGTTGCCCCGCCTCGACCACGCTGCACCCCTGCGCCGCTCTGTGCTGTGGGGCTGTGCTGCCGGGTGTCCACGGTTCCGAATGACCTTGCTCCCACGCCACACAGGGGCTGTTTTCACCGCTGGTAAAAAGCAGGGCCAGACAGGGGGTGCTTTGTTTCCGGGCGTATGGTTTTGTGCTTTTTTGAAGTCCTGAACACGGCGCAAAATTTCCGGGCGACAGCCGGGGCATGGAATCCGGGGTGTGCGAGGGGTGAGCCTAAAATCCATAATGGGAAAAGAAAAAGCCGGTGCATAGCCGGGAGCCTTGGCCGGGATTTCTCTGTGCGGGAATTCCCAGTGTGCTGCCCCGGAACTATGCCCCGGCCTTTGTTTTTTAGTGGCCGTCCTTTTCTGTGCGCTCGACCCTCGCCCTGAACTCGGCCAGCGTGGTGCGCACCTTTTTGTAGGTGTATAGCCATTCCAGCCCTGTGCTGTACCGTCTGAAGCACGGTGCCCTTGACAGGTGGATGGTGCGCATGATCTCGTTCCACGGCTTGCAGTCGATGTGGCGCATTTCCATGATCTCCCGCTCTACGGAATCCTGCGGGAGGAATTCGAGGACTTCCATAATGTCCAGAATGGCCGTCGCTTCGATCTCCGACTGCTGGGCGATTCTGTCCTCAATTTCGGCCATCTTGATGGCGAGGGATGTGTTCCGACCGTTCTTTCCGGCTGGGTCCAGTTCTGTCCGAATGTCGGCCAGCCTTTCCCGCAGGATCTTCTGCCGCTCCTTTGCTCGGTAATATTGGCTCAGGTATCGCTTGAGGAAGATGCGCGCATCCTCGCTCATCTGAGACGGGTGTTTCTGCATGGGAGGCATCCTCCTTTTTGGCAGTGTGTGGAATAAGGGCGTAGATTTTGCCGCCTCTGAACACCAGCTTATAGACCGCCTTGTCCTTGTTGTCCCAGTCGTAGATCTGGAATCCTCGCTCCGAAAGAACGCCGATCATCATGTTGATGGTCGTGACGAGGGCTGGAATCGGGAGGGTGCGCATCCCGGCCAGTGCGTCCTCTGCCGTGCGCTGCTTGGCCTTGGATTTCAGGCTGAACGGCTTCGGTTTGAATGGGATAGCGTTTTTCTTCTTCATGTCGGAATCACCGCCGTTTTCAAAAACCTGCGGATGCGGCGCAGGATGATGTGATACCACTTCTTCCGAATCCTCGGCCTCCGATGGTACATGAGCCGGATCTGCTTCTCGGTGGCAAGGCCATAGAGGATTGCCATGTTTCCGGCGTAGGCCCGGAGGACTTTCTGCGACACCTCTTTGGCCCACTCGCCGATTCTTCTGAAGAAGTCCGAGATGCGCTGGGCGGCATCCTGCGCAGCCTCCCACAAAATATCAAAGACCTGCTGTAGCATATTCGATGGCCTCCACTGCTTCTTCCGGGAGACAGACGACTCTCGCCGTTCCTCCGGCTCTCTTGATTGCTTCGATGGTGTCGAGTTGGAGCGGGGTCGGCTTTCCGAGGAATGGTCGCTTGATTTCGAGGCCGATGTACAGGCCATCAATGATCACCAGTACATCCGGGAATCCCCGCTCACTGTAAACTCCGGCTGCAATCTTGCGGACAAAGGCTTCCGGGTAAAGCTGCCGAATGGCTGCCATGATCCTTGTCTGATACCACTGTTCCAGAGGAATCTGATCTTCGAGGATCTTTTTGACTTTTTCGGCGGTGAGCGTCAGGCCGAGGTTCTCCTGCGCCAGCCTCTGAACGTCTGCCGGGGTTCTGGCCCCGCCGTGGTACCACTCGTGCAGGAGGTTTCTGGTAATGTTCATGTGTTCAGGTCCTCCAGTTTGTGTGAAAGGTAGATGATCTGTTTGAGAATTACATGGGTGCAATCCGCGACTTCGTCCATGTCATTCTGCTTTTGCTTTGTCCAGTTGGGGTAGCTTTCTGCAGCAGCCTCCCGGTAAACCTCCGAAATAATGTTATAGGCGACCTCCAGCTTTGCATCCCGCATGATCGCAGCCTTTTCCTTTTCTCTGGCCCTTGCCCTGCACTCAACTTCTTCGATCAGCATGGTGCGGCCTCCATGAACACAGGCTCGTCGCTATCGCTGGGCAGAGCCGGGTTGTCGGCGTACTGACCTGTGCTGTTGCTGGAATTCTCGGCACCGAGTTCCTGCCACTCGAAGCCATTTTTGTTGCCGTCCTTGTCCTCCATGAAATTCGAGGCCATCATGTCGGCGGTGTGGAGTGCCCAGACGATGGGGTATTTCTGAATCGCTGCGGCGAGGCTCATGGTGTCGGTGTGCTGATCAGTGAAGCCCATGTGCCACCAGATGGCGTACATTTCCTCCGAGGTGAGCTTGATGTAATTCTTGATCAGCATGGCACTCTTGGGGCCGTGGCCGAGGGGCATCAAATCGTTGACCGTGTAGAACGGCACCTTTTCCCATTTCCCGGTCTTTTCGTTCTTGACGTTCCGGGTGCTGGTGCTGTAGAAGTAGGTCTTGCAGATGTCGTGGAGCAGGGCGATGAGGATGACGCTCTCATCCTTAACCTGTGCGACCGAGGTCCCGGCTACCGTGTAGAACCATGCTTTCGTGCCGTCCTCGTTGGTCTGTTCTTCCTGAAGCAGACCACGGAGGGCATCCAACACATTGAGGCTGTGCTGCAGGAGGCCGCTCTCGCAGGAGAGGTGGAACTTCGTACTTGCGGGTGCTGTGTAGAAGTCGCTCTTGCGGATGTAGTCCATCAACTTGTCGATGCCGGGCCGCTTGACCTTGGCCATCTCCGATTCAAACCGGGCGATCAATTCTTCCTTGTCCATATCTTGTCTCCTTTGATGTGAGGGGGAAAGGCTGCGCCTTGGTACTCTCCTTTGGAGTCCATCCAGTAGCCTCCCTCGTTGGTGAATGAATCCGAATCGTTTCCCGGCGGCTGGCCGTTCTGCCAGAAGAATCCTGTGATGTGGTTTCTGATCCAGCGGTGGCCGTCCGGGTAAACGTGCCAGAAGTTGTATTTTTGCCAGTAGGGTTCGTAGGCTTCCTCGGTGCGGTGGTAAAGCTGCCAGACGAGGTCGAGGAACTTGTCATAGTCGAGGTCATCGATCAGGGCCTTTCGGTACTGGTCCATGAGGGCACCCGGCTGACTTTCCTCGGCGAGGACGGCGGCGATCTGCTGTGATAGCTGCCGATTCCCGGCGATGTCCTTTGGGTGCATCGGGAACGGCATCCTCTCCCGGAGCCGGGCGGCGAACCAGTCAGCAAGGTCGGCCATTTCTTTGGTCAGCTTCTGGTAGGCTTTGCCGTACTTCGTCTGGAGGACTTCCAGCGGCACCTGTTCACGGTTGGTCTTGAGCTTCCTGAAGGTATCATTGAACCGGGCCATCATTTCCCGGTCGTCGTCCGAGGCGGGCATCTGCATCACTCCATGTATTTTTTGGCTTTGGGGTTCCATTTGAGGGTGGTCGCCTTGCCGCAATCGCCGCAGGGATAGCTGAAATCCGCATCCTCGATGTTTGTCCGTCCGTAAGTGTGCCGACCGCAGCTGCAGTCGTATTCAAACAGCGCGGTATTTTCCAGCGAGAACCTTGCGCCGCACGCCTTGCAGGTCCACTCGGTGCGGTAGTCCTTTGTGAAGGCGACAAACACATCGCCGCACTTCGGGCATTTCAGCCTCATCAAGCCTTTTGCTCCTTCGGGTTTCGCTGCCTTTTTGGGAGTTTCGGCGGGCACAAGTTTGAAGGATGCGAGATCCGGGCGGTAGCAGACGGCATCGAGCGCATCATCGTGCGAGGGGGGGCTTTCCTCCGGCTCATCGGGTGTAGCTTCGGGCGGCTCCGGCTCGGCGAGTTCTTCAGGTTCCTGCTGCTTGGCCTTTTCGGTCTGCTCCTGAATGACGGTCTGAAGCGCAGCGGCATTCTGCTCGGCATTGCTCGGTACCCCGGTCAGGCCGCTCTGAACGGCGAACTCTGCGATGTAGGCGTTCATCTGATCGGCGATGAGGTCTTTTGCCCGGAGCAGCTGCTGGGCGTTCTGGCAGGTGATCGTCATGTCCAGCCGGTCCTCGTACCCATCGTTGATCACCAGATGTGCGCTATAACTGTAATCATGCATTTTCTCAATCCTCCCAATTTAATGCTTGGCCGCACTTGCAGCAATATACGCTCTTGCGCAGGGCCGGTCTATAAACGACTTCGTGGCAAAGCGGGCAATTTCCGAATTGTGAGTTCTCCCACAAATTCACCTTTGCCGGGATCTGCTTTTTGAGCGCATCCATGCCCATCCGACAGGCTTCTTTTACGGTTTCGATGCTGTAGTTCTCCAGATGCTCCGGGTCGAGGATCTCGGCGGCCCACTCGTAGGTCATTTCCATTTGCAATGCCTCCTGTCTGGCCTGTTACACCTAATTCTGAAAAACAGGTGTAACGGCGTTTTCCTTGTGGTGGTGCGGTTCTCCCGGCTCTGTTACTCCTGTTACACCTAATTTTGAACACACACCGTATTTCTAAGAATTTTGCAATTTTGCATGAAAATCTTGCAAAATGCAAAAATGTGCAAAAACATACTGTATTTTAGTTTTAGGTGTAATAGGTGTAACAATTTATTAAAAAGCCGCTTGACTGCTTGCTTTTCCGTGTTACACCTAATGTTACACCTAGCGTTACACCTAATTTTAGGTGTAACGGTTTAGACCGGGAATGGCAGGTCATCGAAGTCGTCAACCACCGTGAAGTCGTCCTGCATTGTTGTCTGAGCGACCGAACTCTGGAACGGAGCCGCTGCGGGGGGCATAGGCGGTTCTTCTCGGTCCATCTGTTCCTCCAGCGCATCCATCGGGTCCTCGTTCTCGGCCAGCTTGCCGATGAAGAACTCGACAAAGCGGCAGCTTCGGTCTCCGAATCTGCGAACCGTGGAGTAGGTGACCTTGCCACTCTTTTCTGTCCATACGCTGATCAGGTTCTTGTCGGCCAGATATTTCATGGTTTTCCGGGGACTGTACCCGGCTTTCGTGAGGGCCTGATTCAGCATGGAGGGGAAAATATAGACCGTGTTGCCGCTCTCGTTCATCATGCCGAGGCAGGTGCCGATCACCTGTGTTCCGAAGTATGCCTTGTTCGACATGACCCAGTCCACGATGAACTGCGCCGCGTTTTCGTTCACATCGGTGGAGTTGTTCTCTACCTGTTCCTCCAAAATGCTGGCGGCCATGATCTTGGCCTTTTTCCACGATTCCGGGTGGATGCCCAGTTGCTGCAGAACGTCGGCCTCGTCGGTGGGGTCGCCCTGCTGCTGCGTGTTGAAGAACCAGCTATCGATCATGGCATCGGCCAGCGCAACTGCGGAAATGCCGGAAACGTGGGAGCCGTTTTTGCCGTTGGCCATTGCGTGGACGTAACTCTGCATCAACTCGAAGGCATCACAAATGGTGCGCTCCGGGGTGGCGATGATCCTCTTGACGAAGGCCGGACCAGCCCAGCCGCAGTCCATCACGGACTGCTGGTGCATCAATCCGGCATCCCGCTCGTTGTCGAACGGCCCGCCGTAAAGTTCCAGCACACGGGTGGAGACACCTGTTTGCGTGGTCTCGGTGCTGAGTGGTTCCTCGCCGGTGGCCAGAGCGACGGTGCGCCATTGCTGGGTGGCCTGAATGCCGCCGCTCTTTGCGCCTCTGATCTTGCCGGTGCCGGATGCGATCATGTAAACGATTTTTTCCAGCCCGGCCTGATTGTTGCCAGCAAGCTGCCGCTCATCAATGCCGAGGGGGAGGTCGCAGTAAAAGGCTGCCGTCCGTTCGAGGCCGACCTGTGTTGCGTTGAAGTTGACCATCAACCGTTCCGGGTCTCCCCATGCGGAGAGGGCCGCTTTCAGGGCTGCGGTCTTGCCGCCCTTGGAACCGCCCCAGTTGTACACGAAGAAGATGCGCTGCTTGACGATCCGCAGGAGCGGGGCGGCAAAGCTGGCTGCAAGGATGAACCTGAACTTTTGGCGGCTGCGGTGCGGAGCCATGTGTTCCACCCATTTCTCAAAGGTTCCGTTCTGGCAGTAGGCCGTGGCCATTGCCTTTTGGGATGGGTCAATGTCCAGCGTGATTCCGTCAGCGTGTCCGGGCACAAACCTGTTGCCGGGTTGCCATCCGAATGTGGAGGTGCTGTCCTCTTTGGGGATGATGTCGATGTTCTCGGCCTCAAGACTTCCGAGGAAGCGGACCACCTGCTTCGAGTTCTCGCTGGTAATCGTGCAGCCGAGATCTGCAAGGGCGGTGATGCTGCGGCTCTGGAAGATCACCGACCGGGGGTAGATGGCACTCTGCCAGACGCCGTCTCGCTTAAAGGCTACCTCTATTTTTTCTTCCCCGGTTTCGATGCTCTGGAGACGCTTGGTCAGGATGATCGGGGTGCGGCAGCAGAGGACCGGCTGGAACTTCTTTTCGTCGATCCGGCTGATTCCCTTGTCCGAGTAAATCCAGCCCTCCGGCTGTCGGAGACTGATCGGTGCGCCGCTGATCGCTTCGGGGATGTCCTCTTTTTTGTAGTCCACAGGTTTTGCGGTTTTCAGGGCATCCCGGATCAGCTTGGCAGCCTGTTCCCGGCCATGCTTGATGTAAAGGTCGGAAGGGTCTTTTTCGCCGAGAGCCTTGCAGCTCCACTCGTAGACCTCGCCCTCGTAGCCTCCATCCCGGAGGCCGGTGCAGATCTTGTGGATGAAGGTGTCGCCGCCGCCGTCCGGCTCGTGGTGCAGGTACAGCTTCAGGCCCTGAAGCACCGAGGACTGTTCCGGCTTGAACATTGAGGCCCCCGGCACACCGATGGCCGGGATGCCCATGTACCACAGGCTCTGTGTGTCGCTCTCGCCCTCAACCATGACCGCGTACCCGGCGTTGGCAAATTCAGGGATGCGCCACTCACCGTAGAGGCAGATCTTGCCGGAGCTGCCGGTGCGCCAGCGAAAGTCCTTGTGGGCGTACCGCTTGCGGTAGGTGGATTCTTCTCCGGCTGCGTTGTAGTAGGGAATGTAGAGCCATGCGGTGCCGTTGTTGCGATCTTTCCGGGTTTCGAGGCGGCAGGTCTTGGCCAGCCATTCTTCCGGGAGATGCTTTGCAAAGGCATACTCGGCAAGGCTGAAATCTTCGAGGACTGTGGCCTTTTCCTTTTTGGCGGGCTTCGGGGTTTCGGCAGCAACGCCGTATTTCTCCAAAATCTGCTTGTATGCCTCTTTTGTGTCTACGCCATGCAGTTCTGCCCAGAATGACACGAAGTTGCCGCCCCGGTCCTCTGCGAAACAGTGCCACTTGCCGGTCTTGAGATCGACCGAGAAGCTGTTGTTCCTGTCCTCATGGAAAGGGCACAGGCCTGTCAGCTTGTCCCCGGCGAGCTTGTATTTCTGAATCGCGGCGGTGTACTCGGCACGGTAATCCACCACCTTATCAAGATCTATCTCTCTTGCCGCCATGCTGCCTCCACCGCCATTCTTTCTTGAATTTCATATCTGTTCCCCTTTATGCCTTAAGGGGAGCCGCCTCGATGCGGTTCCCCCTGCGGGCATGAAATTTTATAGGGCTGCTGCCTGATTAAACAAAGGGGAGATCCTTGTCTTTGTCGGTCACGTCGGTGAACTCCGTATCTGACACCTGAACGTCCAGTGCGCTTTCGTCTGCCGCCATGGTGTTGCTGGAGGCCGAGGTGCTGTAGTCGTCCATCGTGATGGCAATCTCCTTGTACTTTGCCTTGATCTCCTGCCGCATGGCCTTGGCGGTCTGAGCAACTGCCGGGGGCAGGATGCCACGCTTGTCGACCACCACGGTGGCGTAATTGATGCCGTTGGCGTTGGTGGCCTTGGCCAGCTTGAAGCCGACGATCAGGTTGGTGTAGGGGATGCCCTTGGAGGCCATGATGCGGGTGAGGGCCTTGTTCACTTCCTTGATGCTCGTGGGCGGCACCGTAAGGAGATAGAGGTTCGGGTCGTTGCTGCGCATGAGGTAGATCCGGCGCATATTCTTGCAAGCCTTGCCCTTGCCGCCATTCGGGTCGCTGCCGTACTGGTTGCAGGGGCACTTGTCGCATTCGCAAATCTCGCCGGTCCGAATGTTCAGGCCGGACTTGCCGTCCATGCTGGAGCAGACCGGGATCTTGTCCTCCGGGTTGGTGCTGCTGCCGAAAGCGTTCGGCCAGTAGCCGTTCATACGGTGCGTGAATACAATCACGCCCTCGATGTCCTTGAGGTAGTCCTCATCGCCGTCCTCGTCGCCCTGCACCGTGAAGGCAAGGTTGCCGCCAGAGGGAATCTTGATGGTTCGGCAGTTGATGCCGGATTCATCGTCCAGATCGTCCATCTGATCCTTGAGTTCGGCTGCCAGTTCCGGGTCGAGACCGTCGTAGGCGGTGGTCAGGGCGAAGTTCTCAACGGGGGCCAGTTCGGTGCTCTTTTTTGCGGTTGCCATAGTATGTGTCCTCCTATTTATTCTTCATCGTCGGCTTCAACGTCGGCGGGTTCGGCTTCTTCAAAACCATCATTTTCTGCCGCTGCCTGTTCCAGCGGGGTGGGGGTGTCGTCTTTGCGCTCGGCTTCGTAGAGGTCGTTCATGGTGCGCTTCATCTCGGCTGCCATGACAATCGACAGGGAGATCAGCTCGCTGACCCGGTTGTGCAGGGAACTGACCGCCTCGACTGCCGGGTAGTTGGGATTCGCCAATGTGCTGAGAAGGGTGTCCATGTCATTCCGAACGGACTTGACCTTTGCGCTGATCCGGGTGAAGTTGTCGGCGGCGATACCGTATG
>OHKW01001281.1_pt1 | contig 10166 bp, 10 predicted proteins | sample 1568931 | NCBI WGS metagenome assembly OHKW01 (sample SAMEA3879536, study PRJEB24766) | human gut metagenome | biome: human-associated habitat; feature: feces | place: USA | collected 1985/1987 | reverse complement strand
AGGCCATTCTCCATATGCGATTTCGGCTGATAAAGTGGATGAAATTCCAAAACGAGGATGGATTCCAGTTACGGTGCCCGGTGCAGTCAAGGGTTGGAAAGCTTTAAGTGAAAGATTTGGTTCTTTGCCGTTTAAAAAGTTATTAGAACCTGCCATTGATTATGCAAGAAATGGATATCCAGTCAGTGCAGAGATTGCTCGTATGTGGAAAAAAGCATTAAATGCGATTCCAAATAGTGAGGAGTTTAAGAGCTGGCATGATACTTTTACTTTTGATGGAAAAACACCTGAACCAGGACAGATGATTTGCATGCCAAAACTTGCGGATGCACTAGAAAAGATTGCTGATACAAATACAGATGCTTTGTATTATGGAGAGTTGGCAGATCGTATTGATGAAGAATCTAAAAGATTTGGTGGATTCTTACGAAAACAAGATTTAGAAGATCACAAGGTTGAATGGGTCAATCCAATTCATGTAGATTATCATGGCTATCAAGTGTGGGAATTACCTCCTAATGGACAGGGCATTGTGGCTTTAATGGCTTTGAATGTTTTAAATAATTTTCAATTTAAAGATAGAGATGTCGATTGTATTCATACGCAGATGGAAGCTTTAAAAATGGCTTTTGCGGATGCCAAAGAATATGTTACAGATCCTAAATGTATGAATATGTCAGTGGATGATTTGATAAGTGTTGATTATGGTAAACAAAGAGCGAGTCAAATTGGTCATTCGGCTTTGCCACCAAGGGTAGATAAGCCGCATGGATCTGGTACAGTCTATTTGTGCACAGCAGATAAAGATGGCAATATGGTTTCATATATTCAATCAAACTATATGGGATTTGGTAGTGGCATTGTCGTAGATGGAGTTTCCTTACAAAATCGTGGATATGATTTTAGTTTAGAGCCATCTCACGTGAATTACTTGATGCCTCATAAAAAGACGTATCATACAATTATTCCTGGTTTTTTGACAAAAGATGATAAACCCGTAGGGCCTTTTGGTGTAATGGGAGGTTATATGCAGCCACAGGGACATATGCAAGTTGTCACAAACATGATTGATTTTCATTTAAATCCACAGATGGCTTTAGATGCCAAACGATTTCAGTGGATAGAGAATATGAAATTTATTGTTGAGCCAGGCTTTGATGAGAATATAATTACTGAATTAAAGAAACGTGGTCATGAAATTGAAATAGAGTCCGAATTATCAATGTTTGGGCGTGGACAAGTCATTATTCGATTAGAAAATGGTGTCTATGTTGCAGGATGTGAATCAAGGACGGATAGCAATATTGCTTGTTATTAAATGTATGTGATAAAATTATGATAAATAGAAAAGTTGAGGGACTACACATGAAGCTTTTAGCTACAGATTATGATGGTACATTGCGTTATGCACAGGATGTAATGCCAGAAGATTTAAAATCGATTGCAGAATGGAAAAATAAGGGGAACAAATTTGTGATTGTGACGGGTCGTTCTAAAGAATCGATTGATGCGCAAATCAAATTATTTAATTTACCATGTGATTATTTGATCACAAATAATGGTGGTATGGTTTTTGGTGAAAATGGAGATGTCTTGTTGTCGAATTATTTGAATTTTGATGTTTGTTTAGACATTTTACATAATGTAAAAAAAATAGACACTGTGATTAGTTATGTTGTAAACGATGGGATTCACCGTCATCGTATTGTATTGCAGCCAAATGCAGTGGATCATCGTTATCCAAATTTAAAACCAGATGTTACGGAAGCCGAATTGTTGGATATGACACATTTTGCGCAGATCGTATTATCAATGGAAGATACAGATTCAGCTTTAGAAGTGGCAAGTAAAATCAACGATTTGTATTATGAACAAGTTGTTGCTTATCCAAATAATTTCGTTGTTGATATTGTACCAAAGGGGATTTCTAAAGCGACAGGTTTAGATTTCTTGATTGAATATGCGGATATCAAAGAAGAAGATGTATATACAATTGGTGATGGACATAATGATATTCCGTTGATTGAATTTGGTGTGCATGGTTCAGTTATGTCGTATGCAGATGAAGATGTAAAAGCACATGCTCAAGTTGAGTATGATTCAGTAAGTGATTTAATTTCAAAAAATTTATAAATAAAATAAGGGGGTATTTTAGATGAGTTTCAGCTTATCTGATATTACATTCCTAATTCGATTATTATTGGATATTTTAGTAGTATGGGGATTGATATATTCTGGACTAAGAATTGTGCGTAATAATTCACGTACGATCCAACTTGTGAAGGGTGTATTGATTATTGTTTTAATTAAGGCTTTTGCTGTATGGCTAGGCTTAAATGCTTTAAATTATTTGATTGAAATGTTCTTGAATTGGGGAGTTGTCGTTATTTTGGTTGTTTTCCAACCTGAAATTCGTGGTATGTTGGAGAAAGTTGGTAAAACAACAGCCATCTTAACAACGGATGTCTCCGTTTCACAAATTCAACAAATGATCAATGAATTGGTAGAGGCATGTACAGAAATGTCAAAATCAAAGACAGGAGCCTTGATTTCTATCGAAAGAACACAGAGCTTGTCCGATTTTATTCGTACAGGAATTGTGATGGATTCAGAAGTTTCAACTGAATTATTAGGAACAATATTTCAGTATGGAACACCAATGCATGATGGTGCCGTTATTATTCAGGGGAATAAAATAGCGTGTGCAGCCGCTTATTTTCCTCCAACCACAAAGGATCTTCCTAGTAAGTATGGAGCAAGACATAGAGCGGCTGTTGGTATTAGTGAAATTACAGACTCAATCACAATTATTGTGAGTGAAGAAACAGGAAATATTTCAGTTGCGGTCAATGGCCAGTTAACGCAATATCCACCAGAAGGTTTACAGCGTTATCTAACAAATATGTTAGTGACAGAATCAAGTCAAAATCCGTCTTCAATTCTTGTTCCCATGTTGTCTCAGGCCAAGTCCATGGGGAAACGTGCTAAAAAGCAGACTGAGGACGCAAATAAGGATGAGCGTGTGAAGGCAATTGAAATTGTGAATTTATATGAACAGAAAAAGGAGGGCAGTCAACATGGAATCTCCAAATAAGAAGAGCCCTTCTGTATGGTTTAATGAGTTGCGTGGTTTACTGACTTTGATATTTCAAAAAGTTAGTAAACTCGTAGACCGTGTATTATTTGATAAAAAAGGATCTGTAATTATTTCTTTGGTTTTATCCATCATGATTTGTGTTGTGGTAAACTATGAAGATATTAGTTTAAAATTGTTCAACGATACAAGAACAACTGTGGATCTTAGAAATGTAGCTGTTGAAGTACAAGCAGATACGGATAAATATGATGTGGCTGGTGTGCCAAGTACAGTAGATGTTTCATTAACTGGAGATGCGACAAGTATTCAGGTATTCCGTTCAAAGGGTAGTGTGCAAGTCGTAGCTGACTTGAAAAAATATTCGGAAGGTGAAAATATCATCAATTTAAAGGTAAAGAATTTGCCAGAAAAAATTGAAGCTGTTGTAGATCCTGCTACGATTGATGTTACACTTTCTAAAAAAGTTACAAAATCATTCACAATCCAACCAGAATTGTTGGTGGGATCAAACCAAAAGGTAACTGATTTTGAAACACCTACAATAGATGTGATGACAGTTAAGATTACGGCAAGCCAGAATCAATTGAATTCAATTCGAATTGTGAAGGCGTTGATTGACTGTACAGGTCAAATTCAAGATTTTGAGGCTAATGCAGCGTTGGCGGCTTATGATGCGAAGGGTAATCGAGTAAATGTTACACTATCACCAGAGACAGTACATGCAAGTGTGAAATTAGCTAAAAATACATCATCAGACAAGGAGGATTCAGAGTAATGGGTAAGTATTTTGGAACAGATGGAGTTCGTGGTAAGGCAAATGAGGGTTTAACTCTAGATATGTCTATTAAGATTGGACAATATTTAGGTTGGTATTATGGAAAAGAAAAACATGCGAAAATCTTGATTGGTAAAGACACAAGACTTAGTGGAGACATGTTTGAATTAGGTCTTGCGGCAGGTGCTACAAGCATGGGGGCTCAAGTCTATTTATTAGGTGTATGTCCAACTCCGGCTATTTCTTATTTGGTTCGTAAAGAACGCTTTGATTGTGGAATCATGGTAAGTGCAAGTCACAATCCATATTATGATAATGGAATCAAGTGTTTTAACCACAATGGAGAGAAGATGGAGGAAGAACTTCTTCTTGAAGTTGAAAAATATATGGATGGTTTAACCGATTTAGATCTAGTGACTGGAGATCACATTGGAGAATATTTTGAATGGGAAGATGGACTCGAAATCTATATGAGCTGGTTAAAAGAATGTGTTCCTGTAGACTTATCTGGCATGAAGATTCTTTGTGACTTGGCAAATGGGTCTGCGACAAGTACTGCAGTTGAAACATTGGATTCTTTAGGTGCTATAGTGGATGCCATCAACAATTCGCCAAATGGAATCAATATCAACAATAAGTGTGGATCTACACATCCTGAAGGACTACAAAGAATGATGCGTGAAGGGGACTATGATATTGGTTTGGCATTTGATGGCGATGCCGATCGTTTGATCATGGTGGATTCAGATGGAAAGCTTTGCGATGGAGACTACATTTTATATATTTGTTCTCGCTATATGAAATCAATCAATCATTTAAATAAGAATATGGTTGTCACAACGGTTATGGCAAACCTAGGTTTATATAAGGCTTTAGATGCCAATAAGATTGATTATATTCAAACGGCAGTAGGAGATAAGTATGTATTTGAAGAAATGCAGAAGAATGACTACTGGGTTGGTGGAGAACAAAGTGGACACATCATTTTCTTAGAACATGAAGTAACGGGCGATGGTTTAATGACGGCTTTAAAGATTCTAGAAATCATGAAAGCTACAGGAAAATCATTGAAGGAATTGAGTGAAGGATTGTTTATTTATCCACAGTTATTAAAGAATGTGACTGTAAAAGATAAGAATGCATGTCTAGAAAGTAAAGAACTACAAGAAGTTGTAGATGCCGTTGCGAATGATTTAGGAAATGAAGGACGAATCTTAGTTCGTCCAAGTGGAACAGAGCCATTGATTCGTGTCATGGTGGAAGCGAAAACAGATGAGTTATGTGCTCAATATGTTAAGCGTGTTACAGATTTCTTAGAAGAAAATAATTTTTAGAAAGAGGGTGGCCCAATGAAAAGAGTCATTAGTATTGTTGAAGACGAGAAGGATATCAATAATCTAGTTGCCCAATACTTACGAAAAGAAGGATATGAGGTTCATTCTTACTATACATACGAAGAGGCAAGTGCACATGTAGCGGATGATGATGTGCATTTGTGGATCTTAGATATTATGTTGGATGATAAATCTGGTTTTGACTTGATAGAAGAAATTCGTCTTCAAGGACCAGAAACACCAGTTATCTTTATGTCTGCACGTGATAAAGAATTTGACCGTATTATTGGATTAGAGAAAGGTTGCGATGACTATATCACAAAACCATTTTCACCAAAAGAATTAGTATTAAGAGTCAACAATATCATTAAGCGTGCTTATCGTGATGATAATAATCGCATTAGTATTGATGGATATGAATTGGATGAAGAACAACGAAAAATCTATGCGGACAATGTAGAAATTGAATTAACGACAAAGGAATTTGACTTGTTGATGATGTTTATTAAAAACAAAGGAATTGCTTTCTCACGTGATAAAATTCTTGAAAATGTTTGGGATGAAAACTACTTTGGTAGTGATCGTGTCGTAGATGATACTTTGCGTCGTTTGCGTAAAAAACTTCCAAATTTAAACATTCATACAATCTATGGATATGGATATCGTTTAGGGTGATACAAATGTATCCCCTTTTCTTTTTCTTATGGTAAAATGTTTATGATGAGGTGATATTTTATGAAGGGGCCTTCCTTTTATTTTCAAAAAATGTCATTAACGCGACAAATTTTAACAATTATTTTGACGGTTTTGATGTTTTTTATCATGTTTTTCTTTGTGTTTGTCAGCGATAATATTGATCGAACCATTACTAAACAAATGTATGAACTGATCTTAAATCGACAAACACCGATCGTTGGATTAGTGGATTCGAAACAAACCGATAGTATAGATGACATTTATGCTTTCTTAGCGAGTGACAGTGTTCAAACAAACTGTATTATTCAAGATGGTAAAATGAATGTGTTCTCAAATCAGAGTTCCAAAAGAAAACCAGTGAATCATAAAGTATATGAATATTTATTAGATCAATCCGAACAAATGAATTCTGAAAATGAAGAAGCACTACAGGGAACGATTACGGTCGCAAATTCGAAGTATTATTATCGTTTGATCTATTGTCATGACGGTATAATTTTGGCGAGTTTTATGGATGATACGTACGCGACACAGTTTAGAGATTCATTGATTGATTCTACGGTATACGTTATTGTGATTGCGTTTATGATTGTATTCCTGATTATTTTAATGTGGGTATTCTCTATTATTCATCCTTTGAATTTAATTCGAAATTATATAGAACAAATTAAAGATGGAAAAGAAGTAGAACTTCATTTAAATCGTGATGATGAAATTGGTGAAATGGCGACCGCGATTGTGAAGATGAATGATGAATTGAAAAAGCAGGATAAAGCCAAAGAAGATATGATTCATAATATTTCGCATGATTTAAAACGCCGATTGCGACAATTAAATCGTATGCTGAATCTATTAAAGATGGTATCTATCCTTATGGAACTTTGGAAAGCAGTGTTGATGTCATCTTAGACAATGCACAGAGATTAGAAAATAAAGTACATTCTTTATTATATATGAATCGTGTTGAATACTTGGTTGCTAGTGATGCTGAGGGTGTAGTCACAAATATGAAGGATGTTGTGGAACAGGTTGTATTAAATGCAGCCGTGATTCGCCCTGAAATTCAAGTGATTACAGATGTAGAAGAAGTCTTCTTTGATGGTTTGATTGAAGCGTGGCGTGTAGCCATTGAAAACATTATGGAAAATGCATTCCGTTATGCGAAATCTTACATTAAGATTGAAGTAAGAGAAGACTGGTTGTGTATTAGTAATGATGGTCCAAAGATGCCTGAAGATCGCATTCAATCTTTATTTAGACCTTATGAAAAAGGCGAAGGTGGACGTTTCGGACTAGGATTATCCATTGTTTCTAAGGTTTGTAAGGCCAACCACTATATTGTGAAAGGTGAAAACAGCGAGGATGGAGTTCGCTTTATCATTTATCGTAAAACAAAAAAACAAAAGAAGAAAAAAGAAAATAACTGGGTAAAAAATAAAGGAGAAAAAGCATGATGAATGTCGCAACGATTGGCTCTGGTGTTATAGTAGAGCGCATGATTGAAGCTATGCGTTTAGATGGTCGATACAATTTATATTGTGTATATTCTAGAACAAAGAAGCGTGCTAAAGAATTTGCCGAAAAACATGGGGTTCAAAAGTATTACACGGATATGGAAGAAATGTTGAATGATGAAAATGTGGATATTGTTTATGTGGCAAGTCCAAACTCTTTACATTATTCACAATCAAAAATGGCGTTGGAACATAAAAAGCATGTTATTAATGAAAAACCATTTACGCCAACTTTAAAAGAGTGTAATGAACTATTTGAAATAGCTGAAAAAAAGGGTGTCTATATTTTTGAAGCCATCACAAATGTACATTTGCCAAATTATAAAATTATTAAAGAAAATTTGTCGAATTGCGGAGATATCAAGATGGTTCAGTGTAATTTCTCACAATATTCATCGAAGTATCAAAAGTATAAAGATCACGTTCAAACAAATGCCTTTGATCCAGCCTTCAATGGTGGAGCTTTAATGGATATCAATGTATATAATTTACATTTTGTGACGGGAATGTTTGGTAATCCGAGTGAGGTTCATTATTTTAAAAATGTTGGATACAACGGCATCGATACAAGTGGAGTTATAATTATGCAGTATCCCGATTTTATCGCAACTTGTGCTGGTGCTAAAGATTGTTCAAGCCCTTATGCAGTATATGTACAAGGGGATCAAGGTACAATCATTGTCTCTGGTGCGAGCAGTGGTGTATGCAAAGACGTTTATTTTGATATACCGAAAAAAGATCAGATTGGCAAAAAGGCAGCGGACACAAAAGAAAAAATCAGTATTGAACAACCAAATCACATGTTGTATGAGTGTCAGGACTTTATGGATATCATTCTAAATAAGGATGAAGAAGCTTATACAATGTATAAGGAACAAACCCAAATGGTTGTAGAACTATTAGAAAAGCTATCATGATGATAGCTTTTTTTTGAAAATATAATTTTTTTCAGTACTTTGACTCACATCAAAAGTGTATCCTAAATCTGAAAAGTGAGTAATATCATTGATGTTTTCAATCTGATTTTCGGCAAGAAAGCGAACCATGGCTCCTCTTGCCATCTTGGCATAAACACCTTTTTCTTTTCCGTTTTCTTCTACAAAACGAACATCAATCAATGGTTTATATTTTCGAATGGTTTTGGCATATTCTTCACTTGCCAGATTTAAAATGGGTTCATCTATTTGATTGGCAAGATCGTCTTTCCAAAAATCATACAAAGAGAATGGGCATTTTGTCTGCATTTCTAAACGATAGGGTGTGATCGCATCCAGTGGTTTTAAAAGACCATAAAATCCAGAAAGAATGTAAAGATGTTCTTGAATATATTTGATTTGATCATCTGTAAATACATGGGGTGCCATATATTGATATTGTATGCCAGAATAGCTTAGTATGGCTGGTGTTGTATCTTTATTTAGACTCATGTTATGGAATTGATCATATGTAGTCTGGGCAATTGTGTCTGAACATTTTAAATAAGATTTTAATTCTGAATACTCTAAACTTTGAATATGATTTAAAAGTTCAGTTGTCTTGGATAAGAACATGGGTGTTGTACACTCTATGTTGATATCATCGATCATTTTCATTTTCTTAGCGGGTGAGATAATTATTTTCATAATAATATTGTATAATAGGTGTCAAGAAAAGGAAGTGAATATTATGGTGAAAACCGAAGAAATGTTAAAGAATTTAGAGGAATTGATCAATACACCGAGTGTGGTAGGGTTCTATCCTGAAATTCACAAAAAATTAGCGGAGATGGTTGGAAAGTTTGGATATGAACTTGAGTTTGATAATAAACGTACTGCCTATGTTCGTGTACCAGGTAAAGATTCTAGTAAGATTGTATGTGTAGGAGCTCACTTAGATACGATTGGTATGCAGGTTCGTCATGTGATGGATAATGGATGGATCGAAGTAAAAAATTTGGGCGGAGTCAACTTTCATAATGTGGAAGGAGAGAATGTGTACATTCATACGCGTAGTGGAAAAACATATGAGGGTATGGTGATTTGTAAGTCGCACTCTACACATGTATTTGATGATGCGAGAAGTCGTGAACGTGATAAATTTAATGAAGCTATTTTATTGGATGAAGATGTTAGTTGTGCTAAAGATGTATATGATCTAGGAATTGAACATGGGGATTTGATTAGTGTAGAACCACGTTTTAGACGTACAGAATCTGGCTTTATTAAATCACGTCATATTGATGATAAGGCTATGGTTGCAGCCGTGATTGATGTATTGCGTCAATTGAAAGAAGAGAATCTAAAACCTGCTTACGATACTTTATTTGCGTTTCCTATTTATGAAGAGATTGGCCATGGAGGAGCTTATGTTCCTAGTGAAGTGAGTGAATATGTAGCTTTGGATATTGGCTTGATTGGACCGGATAATCATGGTTCTGAAAAGAAAGTTTCCATTGGGGCTAGCGATAACTATTCTCCTTATGATTGGGGATTAACAACTAAAATCATCAATTTGGCAAAAGCGAACAATATTAACTATTGTGTAGATACATATTATCGTTTTGGCTCAGATGCTACAGCGGCGATTCGTGCTGGAAACAATATTATGCCTGCTGTATTTGGGGTTGGTTGTATGAATTCGCATGGCTATGAAAGAACGAGTATTCAAGCTATTGAGGATTGTGCACGTCTAACATTGGCTTACGTATTAAGTGAGTAGAAAAATTAGATAATAAAAATCAAGCCTAATTCATAAAATTTTGTGTCTTTCCA
>OHKW01001278.1_pt1 | contig 10192 bp, 6 predicted proteins | sample 1568931 | NCBI WGS metagenome assembly OHKW01 (sample SAMEA3879536, study PRJEB24766) | human gut metagenome | biome: human-associated habitat; feature: feces | place: USA | collected 1985/1987 | reverse complement strand
TTTGCCAATTCGAGATTTTTGTTAAGTGATTTTTCAGGATTAACGGATAGCGAAATAATAGAGAAAGTAAGTGAAACTTATGCAGATGGTTCAGTAACATATCCGATTGAAATTCAAACTAGTATAAAAAAATATACGTATGAAGGAGAAGAACTCCCTTATACAATAGAATACGATGGTGAATTAGATTCAAGTGGAAACGGATTGGAAAATGAAACTCTTTATTTTTTTGATACAATTCGTGATGTTATGTTTCCATTTAATCAATCATATCAAAATGAAACTCTTTATAGGTCATTTAAATTTGATTCGCTGGTTGAACCAACCGTAATAAAAGAAAAAGAATATATTGGAATACAAGATACAAGTGGGAATATGTTAATTACACTTAATAATTATGCCGAGTTTGAAAATATTATGCTTGATAAGCCGGAAGGCATGTAAAATAGAGGTATGTATATATAGCTGATATTAACATGGAACAGGATAGCTTTAAGTTGTTTCATAAAATCAATGATGTTTTATAAGTTATTTAGACCAGTAATTTTTGATAAAGTTACTGGTCTTTTGTGTATAGAAGAAATGGTCTTTTAACTGGCGATAAATCCCGGTGGTTGGATGATAACATTTTTCTACACACATCTTTTACACAATGTGGTTACTTTTCGTTTACAACTGTATATTTGCTATAAATGATCCACATAGGTTTACATGGGTGTAACAAAGGCAATGAACTTCGATAAGGTTCTGATAAAATATTTTCAGCATTTCTCCTAGTAGACAACAATCTCATTTTATGCCTATAATATTCCATAGACAGGTGTTTTTTTGCAGAGGAGGTCAAACGCATATGGCACCAAATGTAGCAATTGGAATACAGGATTTTTCTACAATTATCGAGAACAACTATTTTTATATAGATAAAACAGCTTTTTTGAAAGAATGGTGGGACAGTGGAGATAGTGTTACTTTGATCACAAGACCAAGACGTTTTGGAAAGACATTGACCATGAGTATGACCGAGCAGTTTTTTTCGCTGGAATATGCAGGGCGTTCTGATTTATTTGAGAGTTTCGAAATCTGGAAAAATAAGGAGTATCGCAAGCTGCAGGGAACTTATCCGGTCATCAGTCTTTCATTTGCCCGGATCAAAGAACGTGATTATGAGAAAACAAAACAGAAGATGTGTGAGATTTTAAGGAACATTTATATCAAGTTTTCTTATATCAAAGAGAGTGCAAGGCTGACGGATGCAGACCGGGTATATTATGACCGTATGCTGGTCGAAGATATAAGAGAGACAGATGCGACATCCTCACTTTATCAGTTATCAGATTTTCTCTATAGATATTATGGTAAAAAAGTGATCATTCTTTTAGATGAATACGACACTCCAATGCAGGAGGCATTTGTGGATGGTTACTGGGAAGAACTGGTGGCATTTACAAGAAGTCTGTTTAATTCAACGTTTAAGACGAATCCGGCATTGGAACGTGGAATCATGACTGGCATTACAAGAGCGAGTAAAGAGTCCATTTTTTCAGATCTGAATAATCTTGAAGTTGTGACAACAACATCTGATAAGTATGCGACAACGTTTGGTTTTACCGAATCGGAGGTGTTTCATGCGTTAGAGGAATGTGGACTTGAAAGTGAAAAGAATGAAGTGAAAAGATGGTATGATGGATTTATTTTTGGAACACATAAGGATATCTATAATCCATGGTCAATATTGAACTATCTTGATTCACAGCAGTACACAACTTATTGGGCGAACACGAGTGCAAATAGTCTGGTCGGGAAATTAGTGCGTGAAGGAAACCGCAATATCAAAGAGAAATTTGAGAAATTATTATGTGGAGAGTGTATCTGGTCAGAAATTGATGAACAGATTGTGTACAATCAATTGAATGGAAATGAGCAGGCAGTTTGGAGTCTTTTGCTGGCGAGCGGTTACTTAAAAGTGCTTTCTTATGAAAAATACAAGGATATTCCGGAAGGAACCGAGCCAAAATATCAGCTTGCGCTTACAAATCTGGAAGTAAAGCTGATGTTCCAGAGAATGATACGCGACTGGTTTGCCACTGTGCAGCCGGATTATAATGATTTTGTGAAAGCGATGTTCATTGGTGATGTGGATGCAATGAATGAATACATGAACCGTGTTGCATTACAGACATTCAGTTACTTTGATACAGGGGACAGGGCTTCCGGAGCAGAACCGGAACGCTTTTACCATGGATTCGTATTAGGACTGCTCGTGGATCTGCAGGACAGATATTATGTGAAATCCAACCGGGAGAGCGGTTTCGGAAGATATGATGTCATGCTTGAACCGAAACATCCCGGACAAGAGAATGCGGTGATCCTTGAATTCAAAGCGCGGAGCACAAGGAAAGAAAAAAGTCTGGAAGAAACAGCACAGTCAGCGCTTGAGCAGATTAGGCAGAGAAAATACCGTGAAGAATTGAAAACAAAGGGTATTAAGGAAGAACAGATAAAAGAGTATGGTTTTGCATTTGAGGGTAAGACCGTGTTGATTGTAGATTGATCATGTTACATTTAACGTTATCATTTATGCGATAGATTTGTTATACTTAAGTAGAAATAGCAAAAAAATAGTTTGGAGAGGCAGCTATGGCAGAATTTATAAAATTACCTGTTGGAATTGAAAATTTTGAAAAAATCCGCAGAGATGGTTTTTATTATGTTGATAAAACCAGTCTGATCGAGCAGCTTTTAAATAACTGGGGAGAGGTCAATCTGTTCACGCGTCCACGTCGGTTTGGTAAGACATTGAATATGAGTATGCTCAAATGTTTCTTTGAAATCGGTACAGATCAGTCGCTGTTTGAGGGATTATATATTTCTAAGAATAAGGCTTTATGTGATGCATATATGGGAAAGTATCCGGTCATATCAATCAGTTTAAAAGGGGTAAATGCAGACAGTTACGAAAATGCACGCAGCCTGTTGAAACGGATTGTGATGGAAGAAGCGAAAATGCACCGGATTATCATGAGTGGAAATAGGTTAGATGACATAGACAAGGCAGAATATATGTCACTTGTTACAGGAGATATGGGCGAGGACACACTTGTATACAGTATGAAAACGCTGACTGCATTACTGGAAAAGTATTATGAGAAAAAAGTGATTGTACTCATTGATGAGTATGATGTACCTCTTGCCAAGGCAAACGAGAATGGTTACTATGACCAGATGGTTTTACTTGTCAGAAATTTATTTGAAAACGTGTTAAAGACAAACAGTAGTTTAAAATTTGCAGTTTTAACAGGCTGTCTGCGTGTGGCAAAGGAGAGTATTTTTACAGGACTGAACAATTTTAAGACAAATTCAATCCTTGATGAAGAGTATGATGAGACGTTTGGATTTGTCGATGATGAAGTGAAAGAAATGCTTCATTATTACGGTCAGGATACACACTATGAAACGGTAAAAGAGTGGTATGACGGATACCGCTTTGGAAATGCAGATGTTTATTGCCCGTGGGATGTCATTAATTATTGCGATGCGCACAGAAGGAATCCGATGCTTCCACCGGAGAATTATTGGACTAATACCAGTGGAAACGATGTGCTGAAACATTTTATAGAAAGTGCAGGAGCAGCAAAGGGGCTGGCAAAAACAGACTTAGAGAGACTTGTAAATGGTGAAATCGTAGAAAAAGATATACGTGAGGATCTGACTTATAATGAACTGTATGCATCCATGGATAACCTTTGGAGTACACTTTTCATGGCGGGATATCTTACGCATAAAGGCAGAGTTGATACAAAAAGATTCAGACTTGCAGTGCCAAACAGAGAAATCCGGAACATTATCACGGAGCAGGTTCTGGCTTTGTTTAAGCAGAATGTGGAAAAAGACGGACAGCTTCTGAATGATTTTTGTACTGCTCTTTCAGACGGACACACAGATGAGGTCGAGCGGTTATTTTCAGAATATATGAAAAAGACGATCAGCGTCCGTGATACTTTTGCAAGGAAAGAGTTAAAGGAGAATTTTTATCATGGTCTTCTGCTGGGGATTCTTGGATTTAAGGCTGGCTGGTCGGTCATGTCTAACCGTGAATCTGGAAATGGATTCAGTGACATTATGATTATGATAGATGATGCTGAGATTGGAATTGTGATTGAAGTAAAATATGCGGAGAGTCATGATCTGGAGGCTGTTTGCAAGGATGCGCTAAAACAGATGATAGATAAACGCTATGCAGAATATTTTGAACAGCAGGGGATAAAGAAAATTCTTAAATATGGAATTGCCTGCCGAGTCAAGGAATGTAAGGTTATGTTAGAAGAAAACTAATTTCCAGAAAGATGTGACATGTAAAAATGTTGCATCTTTCTTTTTTATTGTTGCAGTCTGCGGTCAATTGGTTGCAATGTAAAAACGAACATGATAATGTGATAGTAACAGGAAACGGAAGATGCGCAAAACAAGGAGGATTTTATGATCTGGGAAGATGTATTAGCAAAATTTAAAGAGTTATTCGGGGATGAGGGTGAAATCGGTGTTTATTTTGCACCGGGACGTGTGAACATGATCGGTGAGCATACCGATTACAACGGAGGACACGTTTTCCCTTGTGCACTCACTATTGGTACATATGGTGTGGCAAGAAAAAGAGATGATAAGAAACTTCGTTTCTATTCCATGAATTTTGAGCAGCTCGGTGTGATCGAGTCCTCAGTAGAAGGTTTAAAGCCGGAAAAAGAAGCTGACTGGACGAACTATCCAAAGGGAGTTATGTGGGCGTTTGGCGAGAAGGGAATGAAAGTAGAGCAGGGCATGGATCTTGTTTTATTTGGCAATATTCCAAACGGCTCCGGACTTTCTTCTTCTGCATCAGTGGAAGTTCTGACCGGATATATTTTAAAAGATATGTTTGGATTCGACGTGACAAATCAGGATCTTGCACTGATCGGCCAGTTCTCTGAAAATAAATTCAACGGCGTAAACTGTGGTATCATGGATCAGTTTGCGATCGCAATGGGAAAAGCTGGTCATGCGATTTTCCTTGATACAGCAACTTTAAAATATGAGTATGCACCGATCAAGCTGGAAAATGCAAAGATCGTGATCTCCTGCAGCAACAAAAAACGTGGACTTGGAGATTCCAAATACAATGAGAGAAGAAGTGAGTGCGAGACTGCACTGGCAGAACTCCAGAAAGTTGTTAAAATTGATTCCCTTGGTGAACTCACGGAGGAACAGTTTGAACAGTACAAAGATGCGATCAAAGATCCTGTCAGGGTAAAACGTGCAAAACATGCGGTTTATGAGAATCAAAGAACCATCAAGGCAGTGGAAGCATTAAAGAATAACGATGTTGCTCTGTTTGGTGAGTTAATGAACGCCTCCCATGTTTCCCTTCGTGATGATTACGAAGTAACCGGTATCGAGCTTGACACATTGGTGGAGGAAGCATGGAAAGTAGACGGAGTGATCGGTTCCCGCATGACAGGTGCAGGATTCGGTGGATGTACCGTCAGCATCGTAAAGGATGAGGCAGTGGATTCCTTTATTGAAAAAGTAGGTGCTGCTTACAAAGATAAAATCGGTTACGCTGCTGATTTCTATGTAGTTGAGATCGGTGACGGTCCAGTAAAATTGGATTAATAATTCTTATAGATAATTGCGAAACTCATAAATAAGTAGATTTAAATTGTGAAAAATTGACAAAAGCTTGAGAAGACACTGGGGAGCCGCCGGTTCTTAGAAGTCAGATTCTGTATTTCATTCTGATTTATCAGAATTGAAATACAGGAGATGAGTTCTTAGTACCGTTGCGAGCGACACGTAGCGGAAGCGTGTCTTCGAAAATTTTGTTAATTCTTCACAATTGTTACAACCTAAATCAGAGTTTCGCAATTATCTAAATAATTCTTAAATAAAGAGGATAACACAATGATTCAGGAAAGAATTTTAGAATTGACAGAATATGGTCTTGTGACTGGACTGGTGGAGCCGGAAGACAGGAGATTTACCATTAACCGCCTGTTAGAACTTTTTCATCTGGATGAACTGGACGATGAAGTGGCAGCAGCCTATGCAAAGAGAACTCCGATGACACAGGAGAGCGCAGAGGCAGCATTGGAAGGCATCTTAAATGAGATGCTCGATTATGCGGCAGAAGATGGACTGATGCCGGAAGATACGATCACATACAGAGATTTATTTGATACAAAGATCATGAGTATGCTTGTGCCGAGACCAAGTGAAGTGATCAAAAAATTCCAGGCACTCTATCAGATCAGCCCAAAGGAAGCGACGGATTATTTTTACAAATTAAGCAGAGATACAAACTACATTCGTAGATACCGTATCAAAAAAGACCAGAAATGGACTGCAGATACCGAGTTTGGAACATTGGATATCACCATCAACCTCTCCAAACCGGAAAAAGATCCGAAGGCGATCGCGGCAGCCAAGCTTGCAAAACAGAGCGGTTATCCAAAATGCCTTCTCTGCAAAGAAAACGAGGGATATGCAGGACGTGTGAACCATCCGGCAAGACAGAACCACAGGATCATTCCGGTAACGATCAACCACAGTGACTGGTTTTTCCAGTATTCACCATATGTTTACTACAATGAGCACTGCATCGTTTTTAACGCAGAGCATACACCGATGAAAATCGAGAAAGCAACCTTTGGAAAACTGTTGGATTTTGTAGAGCAGTTCCCACATTACTTTGTCGGATCGAATGCGGATCTTCCGATCGTTGGTGGATCTATTTTGAGCCACGATCATTTTCAGGGTGGACATTATGAGTTCGCTATGGCAAAAGCACCGGTGGAAAAAGAGCTGGTCTTCAAGGGATTTGAGGATGTGAAAGCCGGAATCGTAAAATGGCCAATGTCCGTGATCCGTATCAGCGCACCACAAAAAGAGCGCCTGATCGAACTTGCAGATAAGATTTTACTTGCATGGAGAGGTTATACGGATGAAGATGCATTTATTTTTGCAGAGACAGAGGGCGAACCACACAACACGATCACTCCTATCGCAAGAAAACGCGGCAATGATTATGAGTTAGATCTTGTACTCCGCAACAATATCACGACGGAGGAGCATCCGCTGGGTGTTTACCATCCACATGCAAAACTTCATCACATCAAAAAAGAAAACATTGGTCTGATCGAGGTTATGGGACTTGCAGTGCTTCCAGCCAGATTAAAAGATGAGATGGCTGCATTAGAGCAGGCAATCTTAGACGGCGCAGAAATCCGTGAGGATGAAGTTCTTGCAAAACATGCAGACTGGGTGGAGGAATTTCTGCCGAAGTATGGATTTACGGCAGGAAGCGGCCTGGAAGGTGAGATTACACCGGAAAAATTACATGAGATCATTCAGACAGAAATCGGTCTTGTGTTCAAAGAAGTTTTATTGGACGCAGGTGTTTACAAGTGCACAGAGGAAGGCAGAAAGGCATTCCGTAAGTTTGTAGATACCGTTAATGCATAAAAATACAGGGGAGTATTTTTTAATAGAAGAGAAACTGTCCGGGCAGTATCCGTAAGGAAAATGTCCAGTGGCAGTTTTCTTTTTTTGTCTATTTACTTTCATACAGTATTGTTGTAAAGTAATAATTGTTCAGTAGATCTGTACATTTACGGTGCAGACAGCAGGAAAAACATTCGAGAGTAAGAAAACAGTGAGGAAGAGAATATGATTTCACAGAAAATACAGAAGGCATTGCAGGGAAGTTCTGCAATCCGTGCAATGTTTGTAGAGGGAAATGAACTTGCCGCCAGGGTGGGAAGAGAGAACGTGTATGATTTTTCATTGGGGAATCCTGCAACACCGGCTCCGGCAGCATTGAACGAGGCAATTAAGCAACTGGTGGATGAGACCGATCCGCTGGTTTTACATGGATATATGGACAATGCCGGTTACCCGGATGTCCGTCAGGCGGTTGCTGAGAACTTAAACAGGCGTTTTGGAACTGCATTTACTTCCCATAATATTGTGATGACAGTGGGAGCAGCGGGAGGATTGAACATTATTTTTAAAACAATCTTAGATCCGGGTGACGAGGTGATCGTGTTTGCCCCATATTTCGGAGAGTACAAGAGTTATGCAGCCAATGTTGATGCGGAAGTCGTGGAAGTGGCACCGGATTTTGAAACATTCCAGCCAGATCTGATGGCATTTGAAAAAGCGATCAATGAAAAGACCAAGGCAGTGATCGTGAACACACCAAACAATCCGACAGGTGTGATCTATCATGAAGAAACCATAAAAAAGATGGCTGAGATTCTGGAAAAGAAGGAAAAAGAGATTGGACACGAAATTTATCTGATTTCCGATGAGCCTTACCGTGAACTTGTCTACGATGGAAATCAGGAGGATTTCCTGACGAAATACTATAGGAATACAATTGTAGGTTATTCCTTCAGCAAATCCCTTTCCCTTCCGGGTGAGCGTATTGGATATGTGGTTGTTCCGGATGAGGTGGAAAATGCAGATCAGGTCATTGACGGCATTGTTGTATCCAACCGTACCCTTGGTTTTGTAAATGCACCGTCTCTGCTTCAGAAAGCGGTAGCAAAATGTCTGGATGAGAAAACCAATCTGGTATTTTATGATGAAAACAGAAAGATGTTATACGAGGGACTGCAAAAGCTCGGTTTCCACTGCATTAAACCGGAAGGCGCTTTTTATATGTGGGTAAAATCTCCGGAAACGGACGAAGAAAAATTTGTTGCAGCAGGTAAAAAATACAATATCATCATGGTAAAGGGCAGCGCATTCGGATGTGCAGGCTATGTCCGTCTTGCTTACTGTGTTTCCCATGAGACGGTAAAAAATGCCCTGACTGCGTTTGAAAAACTGGCAGAAGATTACGGATTGTATACTGAATGAAATGACTCGGAAATGAGCAGATTGTAATGAATTTGTGAAATATATCAGGAAAATTGAGAGAGTGGAGAGAGTAAAATTTATGAGTAACTGGGAAGAATATGTAAGGACAGTGGAACCGTATGTTCCGGGAGAGCAGCCAAACCAGCCGGACATGATCAAATTGAATACCAACGAAAATCCATATCCGCCCGCACCGGGAGTGGTAGAGGCTCTGAAGAACTTTGATGCAGATAAGCTGCGGCTTTATCCGGAACCAACCTGCAAAGTGTTAGTTGATGCGATCGCAGATTATTACGGAATCAGGAGCAGTCAGGTATTTACCGGTGTCGGTTCTGATGATGTGCTTGCCATGATATTTATGACGTTTTTTAACAGCAAAAAGCCGATCCTGTTTCCGGATATCACCTATTCTTTTTATGATGTATGGGCAGAACTGTTCCGCATTCCATATGAGAGACCGGCACTGGATGAGAACTTTCATATAAGGAAGGAAGATTATTTCAGAGAAAACGGAGGAATTGTATTCCCGAATCCGAATGCGCCGACAGGTGTGGAGATGCCGCTGGAGGAAGTGGAGGATATTATCCGCCATAATCCTGATGTGATTGTGATCGTGGACGAGGCTTATGTGGATTTCGGTGGCAAAAGTGCACTGCCGTTACTTAAAAAATACGAAAATCTGTTGGTCGTTCAGACGTTTTCCAAGTCCAGAGCTATGGCGGGAATGCGTATCGGTTTCTGCATCGGCAAGAATGGAAACGGCATCTACATCAGAGCGCATAAGAAAAGCCTGAACAAGGCTAAGCAAAAGCTCAGAGCCATTACCAAAAGAAATCGAGGAAGAAACGTCAGAACCATCATGGCAGAAATCACCCAGTACATGAAAGGATGGCTCGGCTATTATTACATAGCCGATATGAAACGCACCCTAAAGAGCTGGGACGAATGGCTGAGGCGAAGGATAAGGATGTACATCTGGAAACAATGGAAGAAAGCACGAACAAGAGTGAAGAATTTGAGGAAGCTAGGCATCTCAAAAGACCAAGCCTACCAGTGGGGAAACACCCGATTAGGCTACTGGCGGGTCGCCGGTAGTCCAGTACTCAAATGTTCCATAACAAACGAAAAGCTCGCACAAGCAGGATACATGAATATCCTACAGATGTACGAGCAAATTCGAAGAAAGCACTTAAACGATTGAACCGCCGTGTACCGAACGGTACGCACGGTGGTGTGAGAGGTCGGCCCCTAAAGGGGCCTCCTACTCGATTGGGCGTTCGCTGGCACTTGTGGTAGC
>OHKW01001276.1_pt1 | contig 10232 bp, 10 predicted proteins | sample 1568931 | NCBI WGS metagenome assembly OHKW01 (sample SAMEA3879536, study PRJEB24766) | human gut metagenome | biome: human-associated habitat; feature: feces | place: USA | collected 1985/1987 | reverse complement strand
ATTTCTATACCATTTAGTAAGAGAGCCTGCAGCATTAGTGCCGGCAGATATGTCACAAAGTCCTGGTACAATAAATTCTTCACGCCATAAGCGTTCATCATCAACCAATTCTTTTGTCCCGAGAATCATATAAATGGAAGAACCGAATTGAATCATCATTTTACCAGGGGCAACAACGCCAGTGCTGATTGCTTCTGCGCCGGAGTCATCTGTTCCTACAATGACTGGAGTACCAACTGCAAGACCCGTTTCCTTTGAAGCGGTTTCAGTTACATAACCTGCGATATCATTTGCTTCCTTCACTTCTGCTAGCTGATCAGGACGGCAAATTGGTAGGCAAGTTTCAGGATTTGGTGTTCCATCATTAAAATAAAGTGGATTAAAACTTGCAAGTCCTAAAAAACGATCGACTACATAATTACCAGTAAGTTTTGCTGCTATAAAACTAGAGCCTGTTAGAAACTTGTGGGTTTTTGCATATATATCTGGCTCTTTATTTTTTATCCAAAGAATCTTAGGCATTACATCACTGGAGCATAATGGACGTCCGTACCACTGTCGGATCTGTTCTTCCCCATACATTTCTGTGAGTTGTTCTATCTCATCGGTTGCACGTGCATCAATACCATATAGGATAGCTTTGCGTAGAGGTCGACACTGATCGTCGACAGGCAATCGGCACCAAGTGCACTTGTTCCGATTGCTTTAATGTCAGATGGTGAAACTTTAGATTTTTCAATCAATGCATTGCTTATAATACATAAATCCCCCCACCAATCTTTGTCGGCATCATGTTCATAGTGACCTGGGGCAGGATTTGTCATTGCATGTTCAGTTGTATGTTCTGCTATAATTTCTCCGTGAGAATTGATTAATACACCTTTACTAGAGTTTGTTCCAGTATCAATCCCCATAAAATAAGACTCTTTCATAAATATTTCCATTCCTTTCTTAAAGAGAATATAAACTGTTTAGATAAGAGAGATATTTTTTTATTTATTCATGGCTATATACGATTCGTCCGTTGAGAAAAGTTACTTCTACTTTGCGAGAACGAATTTCTTCAATAGCTGTTTCAAATAGATTTCCGTCGAATACGACAATATCAGCTTTTTTTCCTTTTTCCAGTGTGCCGAGCTCTTTCTCTTGATATAGATTATAAGCACCGCCAGCACTCCATGCAGTTAGCAACTCAGGAATAGTCAGCATATTTTGTTTGTTAAATGGCTCTCCACCTTCAGGGAAGTATCCTCCGACTGCATGATAAATAGATTCTGGGATATCATCAATAAGAAGTGGAAGATCAGTTCCGCAACTTAATAACACATTGCTGTCAGCCATTTTACGTCTGTTCCAATAATACTGTCCGCGATCCATACCAATCTTTTCTTCAATCATGGCAAGTTTGTCTTTTCGATTTGCGATAGATTGAATTTGAGGGTATATTTCAGCAATTACGCCTAATTTTCCCATACGCTCCAAGTCTGTTGGATCACTGAATTCAAGATCGGTAATACTGTGACGATTTATAAGTTTTCCATTTTCATCTTTTTGGCAAGAGTCATAAATATCTAATACTTTTGAAATAGCAGCATCTCCTTGAGCATGTAATGAGAAACGAAATCCTTCGCTATCAGCTTTAAAGGTATCGTTTGCTAAAAGATCCCAATCAATGTCTTGTGCACAGGTCGTATCTGCGCAGGAATAAGGTTTTTTCAAATCACCGCAAAGTTCGCTTATAGAACCGTCGGTCATTTGGTTATATCCAGAAAAACGAACAAACTCTCCTTTAAATTTTTCACGCATTTCCTTGCCATATGAGAGATTAAAAGGTTCAGCAACAGGTTGGCTCATAAAGTTTACGCGGATAGTTAAAGCGTTTTCGGATTCTAGTTCTGCGAGAATGTCAGTAAATCCGTAGAAATCATCGAATCCCATTTCTTTGATGGAAGTGATTCCTTTACTGTTCATCATTTTAATATAGCGCTTAAATTCCGGAATTATAAAGTCTTTATCTCCAAGTAAGTCTGGTAAAAAGCGAACATAACTCTCCGGATAACAGGTTTCCGGGGTAAACTGATAACGATTTATAGCAGCTTGATTCATCCAACAAGTTTCGCAGCCTTTTGCAAACAGAAGAACAGGGCGAGTGGAAAAAGCCTCATCTAACAAATCTGTTCCATTAGGTTGGATTGTATCGGAGTTCCAACCATGTCCCAAAATAGGTTTGTCTGCAGGAATTCCTTTCGCATACTCTTTAATTGAATTCAGTATATCTTCTTGAGAAGTAGCTGCGGATAAGTCTATTCCAACAAATCCTACAGAATAACCTGTGAAAAAGCAATGTACATCGGAGAATCCAGGCGTAATTGTTTTGTTCCCATAATCAAGATATTTTGTGTTTGTTCCTATTAGTTCAGTAGGAGCCAATCCTTTTCCGATAGAAAGTATCCGGTCGTTTTTGATAGCAATATATCCAGAGAAAGGTATTTCCTCTGTGGCTGTAAAAATACAGTTTGATAATAAAATAAGATCTGCGTATTCAGACATATTATTTAAACCTCCTAATGATTAATGATATTTGTAAAGACATAACTTATATATAGAAAAATAAAGATATTAAGAGTAAAAGTGAGGCGACATCAAATAACAGATGAACCTTAGAAAGGTCAGATATCCAGCAACAAAAAAATCAAAGCTGAATGCTTGTTCCTTAATGAATAAAAGTCATCGAAGTGTTCTAACAGATATTGCACACTATTTATTAGAACACTTATAAGTTATCATGGTGCACAAAGCATTGGCAATTGGATGGATAACTAAAAAATAAGTAGCAAAATAAGTGTATCTGATGAAATTGGTATAAATATAAATCAAAAACATACCACTATATGCATAATGCATAAAAATAAGAGAAAATAAAGGGAAAATAAAGAGGATAAAATATGCAGAATAACATAATTGGTATAGAATTGAAATAACAAACAACATGGTTATGGGATTTTATACATTTTTTATAATTGAATTTTAGACCTCTTGCGAATAGAAAATGGTGCTTAATTATTATATAATTTTACCAACAAAACACAACAAGGAGGAATGAAATAATGTTAAAAGTTGGAATGTTTACATCGGGATATCAGAGGAATCCGTTGGAGCATTGTTTTATGGATGCTAAAGAGTACGGTTACGATTATATCGAGCTTTGGGGTGGGCGTCCACATGCATATGCACCGGATCTGAAAGCGGGAGATATTAATGAAGTTCGCCGATTAATTGAAAAGTATGAAATGCCGGTGCTTGGTTACACACCGGAGCATAATGCCTATCCTTACAATTATATGATTGGTTCAGAGGCTCAGAGAAGAGATGCTATTGATTATCTGAAACTGTCTCTTGAAATGGCAAAAGAGATGGGTGCGGAATTTGTACTTACAAGTCCTGCAAACGGCGGATATCTTGCTACATATGATCAGTTGTGGAGCAGATTAGAAAAAAATATTCAAGAGTTGGGAGATTATGCAGCAAAACTAGAAATCAAGCTAGTAGTTGAAGCTTTAACACCGTATGAATCTAATTTCTTTACAAGAGCAAATGATTTGGTGGAGCTATTTAGAAGAGTGGATAATCCATATGTAGTCGGCATGTGTGATATTGTTCCACCATTTGTACAGCATGAAAGTATTATGGCATATTTTGATAAACTCGGAAATAAGATGGATCATATGCATATTATTGATGGAGAAAATGGATCAGACACCCATCTGATACCAGGAGAGGGAAATATTCCAATTAAAGAAATGCTATATGAAATGAAACGAATAGGTTATGATAAAACTGCAACACTTGAATTGGTTACAAATTATATTAACGAACCACGTTTTTATGCGAAACGTGCCATTGATAACATGCGTGAGCTAATGGCCGAGGCAGGAATCGTTTAAAAGTGAAAGTGAATAAATAAAAAGTAATAGATTATTTAAGAAGTTGTGATAGCGAAGATAGATAGCTGTTTACAATATAAAAGCATCGAAGATAATAGGAAATTAAAAAAAGAAAAGTCGTGCACAAGATTTTTCAATTATACTCTGTTTAAAAGGAAAGGAGAGTTTTTATGTCTGAAAACAAAAACGAACTTGCTCGTAAACTTGGACTTGGCGCTGTTATTGCACTTGGCGTTGGTACTACAGTAGGCTCTGGTATTTTTTCATCTTTATCTGAGGTAGCAAATGCTGCCGGTAGTAGCTTGTTTCTGGTATTAGCATACATTATAGGGGGATTGCTTCAGATTCCATCAAACTTTGTATATTCGGAATTAGCATCTGCCTATCCAGAGGATGGTGGACAATATGTTTACTTCCGTGAAGCAGGATCTCGACCACTCGCATTCTTGTGTGGATGGATCAGCTTTTGGGCAACTGACCCACCGTCAATTTCAATCATGGCTTTAGCAATTGTGAATTATCTTGCATTTTTTGTTCCGATTCATGGTTTGGTATTAAAGCTGGTTGCTGTAGTATTTGTATTAATTTTCATGGGAGTACATATACGTTCGGTAGAAGGCGGTGGAAAATTCCAGACAATTATTACAGCTCTTAAAATTTTACCATTTGCATTGGTTATTGGTATTGGTTTATTCAATCTTCAGGGGGATATTTTATTATCTTCTGCACCTTTGAAAGGATATGCAACAGGTGGAATTGCTGCGCTAATCGCAGGTGTAGCTACAACAACATGGTCATATGATGGTATGGGAGCTGCTTGTTATATGTCAGGCGAAATTAAAAATCCGAAAAAGAATATGCCTTTGGGTCTTATTCTTACAGCAGTTATTGTACTAGCTCTTTATGCAGGATTAACATTTGTAGCTTCTGGAATTCTTTCTATTGATGAAATGGCTACATCTGATGCTCCAATCGCATTGTTGGCATCTAAGCTTCCAGGAATTGGACAGTATGCAGGTACAATTGTTGCAATTATGGAAATTATTGTTGTAATTGGTTCATTATCATCTTGTATTATGTTCCAGCCACGTATCGAGTATGCTATGGCGAAAGATAATTTATTCTTTAAATCTTTTGCAAAAGTTCATCCAAAATACGAAACTCCTTATTTTTCAATTATCGTACAGTGTGCGGTTGCAATCGTATTAATTTTTGCTTCAGACTTGTCAGCATTGCTAGGATACTTTACAATGGTAGCATTATTAAAGAATGTGCTTACATTCGGTACAATCTTTGTGCTTCGAAAAAAAGGCAAAGAACATGGATACGATCCATCTTATAAATGCCCAGGTGGTCCAATTATGCCTCTTATTGCAATTATTATGACAGGTACACTTATTTGGGGCCAGCTTACATATGCGCCAATGCAGAGCTTAATTTGTGCGTTTGTGGCAGTAGCTACAGGACTTCCAGTATTCTATTATTGGGATAGAAAAAATAAAAAAGAAAGTGCATAAGCATTAGCTTAATATGTTGAGAAGGTGAGAACTGTATGGAGAAAATAAAAAAAATTCGTCCGCAAGATATGGCGATGGAGCAGATTCAATGGTATATACAAGAAAACCAACTAAAACCACATACACAGCTTCCGAGCGAACGGGAGTTGTGTACAATGTGGCAAATGAATCGTTCCACTCTCCATACAGCTATTCAACAACTAATTGAAGAAAGAAAACTATATAGTGTAAAAGGATCTGGAACCTTTGTGGCACCTCCGAGATTAGTTAGGAATATAAAGGGAATTCAGTCTACTTCGGAAGCAATGAGAAAAACAGGGTACTTTCTTTGGACAGAAGTATTAATCTCTAGAATTGAGACGTGTGATGGATATGTTGCGAGAAAACTTCAGATAAAAGAGGGAGATAAAGTATTTCATTTATATCGCTTGCGGATTAGAAACAATGTTCCTTTGATGATTGAGAATAGTTACATTAATTACGAACAGTGTGAAGGTTTGGAAGCTCACAATTTTGCAGAAGAATCTTTATATAAAGTTCTAAGGGATTTAGGCATATTGTTGACTAAAGGGACGGAGAAAGTAGAAATTACATTTGCCACAGAAGAAGAAGCTAAATTGTTGAAGGTAGAAGAAGGACAATACTTGTACTATCAGTCAGGTGTTGTAAACGACGATAGAGGAGTAGGTATTGAGTTTTTTAGGATTATGGCGAGACCAGATCAGGTACAATATACGAATGTTCTAACAAGGCGAGACACCAAGTAAAAAAGGAGTGATATCGTATGAGATTAGCGGCAGTTGGAAGTAACTGTATTGATTATTATAACAATATAGATGGTGGAAAAGCATTTCCGGGGGGAGGCCCGGTAAATATGGCAGTTTATACACTCCGTTTAGGAGGAGAGGCTGCATATATTGGACCAGTAGGTGATGACGTCTACGGACAGATTATGATAGAAACTATCAAAGCGAAAGGCGTTGACACTTCGCATTTGCGTGTAGAAAAAGGAAAGACAGCCGTTACCCAGGTTGAATTGATAGATGGCGAAAGAGTATTTGGAGATTACGACGAAGGCGTATTGGAAAAATATAAATTAACAGATGAAGATATTGATTATATCAAAAATTTTGATGTTGTAATTTGTGATGTTTGGGGCAAAGTAGAAGGACAGTTTAAAGAGTTGAAAGAAAAAGGAATTGTTACTGCCTTTGATTGTGCGACAAGCCCAGATTCAGAGGAAAGTGTAAAAGCGATACCATATACAGATTATCTCTTTTATTCTGTGGATACAGGAGATACTAAAGAGGTAAGAGAACAAATGGAAAGAATTCAAAAACAGGGACCTAAGCTTGTCATTTGTATGATGGGAGAAGAAGGCAGTTTGTGTTATGATGGTGAAAGATATCATCGTTTTGGAATCGTTCCTTGTGATCATCTTGTAGATAGTATGGGAGCTGGAGATAGTTATATTGCTGGATTTTTAACAGGAATTGTAGATGGACTTTCTATAGAAGGGGCAATGGAAAAAGGTGCAGCAAATGCAACAGAAACATTAAAGTATTTTGGAGCATGGTAACTAAAAAATAAGGAGCCGAAATATGAAAACTGCCTGTAAAAGAATGATCACTCAGCAAGTGAGTGAGATTTTAAGAATAGAAATAGAAGATGGTGATTTATATCCTGGTACAAAAATACCTACTGATACAGAATTGGCTGAAATGTTTGGTGTTCAGAAGCAAATCGTGAGAACAGCCATAGAAGTCTTGGTCAAAGAAGGATTGTTGAAATATATTTCTGATAAAGAAGTATACGTTTTAGGACATAAAATCGAACGAAACATGGAGAAGTTAGAAGGCTTTACGCAGACGATAGTAGATAGGAATATGAAACCATCTTTTAGAATTGTGTCTAAGTATCTAAGAATGGCAGGAAATTTGTATGGAAATATGTTCGGCATTAAACCAGAAGAGCCTATTTTTTATATTAAGCGCATGTGTTATGCTGACGGAGATTCGATTTCTTTAGAGGAATTATATATACCGCATTATTTAATTCCCAAAATGGAGGGGATTGATTTATCGGTGTTTTCTGTGTATGAAGTATATGAAATGTATGGTATTCATCTAGCGGAAGCAGAGCAGACATTGGATTTGGTTCGTCCTAGTTTGAATGATGCAAAACTGTTGGGAATAGATGCAGGAACACCCGTGATGTTGTTTCAAAGTCTTACGTATGATACGGATGGAAGGGCAATCGAATTCAATCGCAATTATGTGCGTGGTGATAAATGCAACTTTAATGTACAATTTTCAGATAAAAGGTAAAATTAAAATAATGGGATTATTTACAGGAAATTTTTATTCCAAAAATTTAAGAATGACAACACAGATTAATGTTATTTTCCCGGATGTTTCTAATGATGTAACACCTCTTTATGAGGGAACACCGAAGGTTCTTTATTTACTTCATGGACTGTCAGGAAATAGTGATGAATGGACGCGATTTTCTAAAATTGAATATTATGCAAAAAAATATAATTTCATAATAATTATGCCTGAGGTTCAACGTAGTTTTTACACAACAGGAAAAGTTGGAATTGATTATTTCCATTATGTTGCAGATGAACTTCCAGCTATTTGTGGGAAATGGTTTCATTTGGATCAAAGACGAGAAAATACATTTATAGCTGGAGAGAGTATGGGTGGATATGGTGCAGTGAAGATTGCATTGAATAGACCAGAGAAGTATGAAGCTGTGGCAAGTTTATCAGGAGTACTCGATTATGTAGGATTTACGGAGATGGTACTTGCCGGAAATTGGGAAGATATGTCGCCACAAGAAATACAGAGTTTTCATGGAGAAGCAGGAAAACCAGAAGAGTGGGAAAATCCACTGTTTTTGGTAGAGAAACTTGCTAAAGACGAAAATCGTCCAAGGTTAATTCAATTTTGTGGTACAGAAGACTTCTTATATGAAAATAATCAGAAATTTAGAAAAGTTGCTGAAAGTAATGGTTATGGTCATGTTTATATGGAAGGACCAGGGGATCATGAGTGGCCTTATTGGGATAAAATGATTCAACGTGCTATACAATTTTTCTTAAATTTAGATTTGCAGACAACGAAATTGTATTAAAAAGAAAGTAGTGAAAGGAGATATCAACTATGAAATATGAAGCAAAAGCGTGGAAAGAAACAGAAGGAGCTTGTTTGCGTAATTTTAACGAGCAAGCACAGATTGATAGTGTGAATGGGGCATTGGCTTTAAGACCGCAGATTGAAACAATTATTGACCAGATCTGGGAAGAAGGATTTGATGGAATCTATTTTATTGGTATTGGAGGTACTTATGCTTCCAGTATGCAGGTGGAAGTATATATGCGTGGCCGTTCAAAGCTTCCAGTATTTGTTGAAAATGCAGCTGAGTTTTTGACTACAGGAAACAAAAAATTTACAAATAAATCTGTAGTAATTATATCTTCAGTATCTGGAAATACAAAAGAAATGGTTGAATTAGTGGACAGAGTACATGAAAAAGGTGCAAAAGTATTTTCATTCATCGATAATCCAGGTACTACTCTCACACGGCCTGACAAGCAAGATTATCTGATTGTTTATCCAATGAATGAGCAGTTGAAATTTTATATGGTTGCAAATTACTTGATGTATAAAAATGGTGAATTTGATGATTATGACCGTTATAATAAAGAGATGGAAGCTAATCTTGCGGATGTATTAGCTCAGGTTGAGAAAGATTCCGATGAGTGGGCATATGAGTATGCAAAAAATAAGGTGGCATTTTGGAAAGAACATAAAGATCTTCCTCATTACTTTATTGGATCAGGAAATCAGTATGGGGCAACCTATTCCTATGCTATGTGCTATTGGGAGGAGCAGATGTGGATCCGTACAAAATCTATTAGCTGTCAAGAATTTTTCCACGGAATGCAGGAGATTATCGTTGAAGATACACCAGTTACTCTGTTTATGGGAGAGGATGAACAACGACCATTAGCTGAGCGTGTTGCAAAATTTCTTCCACGTGTAAATGCAAACTATACTATTATTGATACAAAAGAACATGAATTAAAAGGAATTAGTCCAGAATTTAGAGGAACAATTTCTCATTTGGTAATGCATGGTGTTAATAATCGTGTAGATGCATATATGGAGCTGTTTTTAAGACATCCACTTTCTATTCGTAGATATTATCGTCAGTTTGATTATTAAGAATTAGATTTTTAAAAGATATTGGTAGAATGAGTGCTGTTACACTAAGTAATTGTACAGAGACTCTTTGCTATGTAAATAGTCAGGTGAAAAGGTTAATTGAACTATTTCACCTGACTATTTTTAGAACTATAAAATCTGGCGGGGCGAAACTCAGGTCATTGCTCAGTAACCACGAAATAAATGAAGATGATTAATCAGATACTTTTTCTCCTACTACATATTTAGCATAAACTTCTCGTTCATCTGCTAAATAAATCATTCGTTCTAATCGCTGTTCCACATTCATTTCCTGTGGATGGATTAAGCGTTTATCATCGAGCACTATGGCATCCATTTCGTACTCTGCTTCGAAACTTCCTACTTTACCAAAAAACTCTCCGCCGCCCTTTGTAGCCATGTAAAATACTTCAGGCATAGTTAATGGGGACAGTTTTTCATCTTTCAATCTCCAGCGTAGTTTTGAAGCCTGAATGGCATACCGCATAGCAACAAACATATTTTCAGTAGATCCGGCAGCAATATCACTTCCTAATCCT
>OHKW01001275.1_pt1 | contig 10238 bp, 4 predicted proteins | sample 1568931 | NCBI WGS metagenome assembly OHKW01 (sample SAMEA3879536, study PRJEB24766) | human gut metagenome | biome: human-associated habitat; feature: feces | place: USA | collected 1985/1987 | reverse complement strand
ACTTTATATGGGGCTGCGAAGTTACAGTTCGCAGGGTAACCTGTGAACTGTAACTCATTTTTTGACATTTGTTGGTAAAAATGATGAATAACCATTGCTTTCACTGAAAAAAGAATGTACAATAGTGATAATACGAAAATAGAAAAGGTGCGAACCACATGAAGAACAAAACGCAGGAAAACGAAAAGAGAACGATAATTCCAAAACAGAAAAAACAGCGGTCAGTGAAAAAGGAGAAAAACGCAGTGACAAAGAAAGCTGCTAAAAAAACCAGAAACAGCAGCATGGCAGTCAAACTGGTGGCAATTCTTGTACTGATGGTAGCTGTGACTATGGTATCAAATGTGATCAACTATGATGCAATGGTGAAGATGAACCATTCGATCAAAGCTGTCACAGACAGCAAAGTGCCGGATCTGCAGAATGCTTACAACATACAGTATAGTCTTGAAGCAGTACAGAAGGATTTCTATCGTTATCTTGCGACAGCAAAAGGTGAGACAAGCCATACAGAAGCCAGAAATGATTATGCAGCGGACCGGGAGGCTGTGGCTGATCTTGTGCAGCAGATGTATGATGCCACAGAGGGTGACGGACAGAAAAAGATTATGCAGAAAATCTATGATGGTGTGAACAACGTTCTGGAACGTATGGACAATGCCATGGAAAAATACGACGATGGAAAGACTGGAAAAGTTTCCATCGAAGTCAATGTGATCCGTGTCTGCATGGAAGAGGTGAATACTTATATTACCGGAATCCAGCAGAAGAGTGTGAATGAGATGGATGAGGCAACAGCCCAGTCACATGCTACCTATCAGGCAGTTTCCAAGGTGTGCGTTGGAATGGCTGCGGTATCTATTCTTGTTGGAATAGCTGGAATTCTTGTTATTCTGATCGGCGTTGTGAAACCAATGCGCGCAGCAACCAGAGATCTCATGAAGATGATCACTGAGATTGATGGGGGAAGTGGTGATCTTACTGCACATCTGAAGGTCAGAGGCAATGATGAGATCGGACAGATGGTTCGTGGATTCAACCAGTTTATAGATGTATTGAGAAATCTGATCGAGAAGATAAAAAAAGGTTCCGGAGAACTCGAACATACAGCTGCGAGCGTTGACAACGGAGTCCGCGCAGCGGGCGATAAGATCACAGGTACATCTGCAACGATGGAACAACTGGCAGCCAGCATGGAGGAAGTATCCGCAACCGTTATTAATATTACTGAAAATATTGAGAGCATCCGAAAAGACATCACAGTTATGGCAGATAAGACAGGAGAGGGACTTGAACGTGTGGACAGTATCCGCCAGAAGGCAGAGGGGATGAAGGCAGATGCAGCTGCAAGCCAGGTGTCTGCAGCCGATATGGTGGCGCGTATTTCAGGAGAACTTTCCACTGCGATTGAACAGAGCAAACAGGTGGAAGAGATTAATAAGCTTACAGATGAGATATTGTCAATTTCTTCACAGACAAATCTTCTTGCATTGAATGCTTCTATTGAAGCAGCAAGAGCCGGGGAAGCCGGAAAAGGCTTTGCGGTCGTTGCAGATGAGATTCGGAAGCTTGCGGATGAAAGCAGAAATACAGCTAATGGAATTCAGAATATCAGTAAGATGGTAACAGAATCGGTAGAAAACTTAGCTGGAAATGCGGGCAAGATGCTTGATTTTGTAAATCAGGACGTCTTGAATGACTACAAGGGAATGGTTGAATCCGGTGAGACTTACAATGAGGATGCCGTACAGATGAATGAGATGATGCAGGATCTTCAGAGTGTAGCAGAGAATCTCCGCCGGGCTGCAAATGAAATTTCGGAGGCTGCAGATGGCGTATCCAATGCAGTGAACCAGAGCGCAGCGGGCGTGTCTAATGCGGCAGAGTATACTTCTGAACTTGCAGGTCATATGACCGGAATCAACGAATCTGTCGAGAAGAATGTGAACATCGCAGAATCATTGAAGAATGAAGTCGCAGGATTCCAGTGTGAATAAATGATAGTGACTGCAGCTTTGAAATAATACATAAGACAAAATAGAAATATAAGACACTATATATAGAAGAAACAGATACACAAAATACTACAAGTAGGTATCTGTTTCTTCTTTTTTATAAATACTAATAAATTTATTAGAAAAAATGAAATTTGTCTTGACGGTTTTGCTTGACTTGATATATAATATACGTTGCACTATTGTGGTGCAGTAGGCTTATAGCCATAAGATGTGAGTGTTCACATACCGTATATACAGGCGGTAGATGCAATACAACAGGCAATTTGTTTGTTGAGAATAAAAACGAGAGGTGAAACGTCAATGGAGAAAAACAGAATACGTCCGGTGAAAGCCGGAAAAGGCATGCGTATGAGTTACTCAAGACAGAAAGAGGTATTGGAAATGCCAAACCTTATAGAAGTTCAGAAAGACTCCTATAAGTGGTTTTTGGACGAAGGCTTAAAAGAAGTTTTCGACGATATCTCTCCGATTGCAGATTACAGCGGTCATCTGAGTCTGGAATTTGTAGATTTTACATTATGCGAAGATGATGTAAAGTACACAATCCCTGAGTGCAAAGAAAGAGACGCAACATATGCAGCACCTTTAAAGGTAAAGGTAAGACTTCACAACAAAGAAACTGATGAAATCAACGAGCATGAAATTTTCATGGGCGACCTTCCTTTGATGACTGAAACTGGAACTTTCGTAATCAATGGTGCAGAGCGAGTAATCGTCAGCCAGCTGGTTCGTTCCCCTGGTATCTATTATGGTATCGCTCACGATAAAGTGGGTAAACAATTGTATTCTTGTACTGTAATTCCAAACCGTGGAGCTTGGTTAGAGTATGAAACAGACTCCAATGACGTATTTTACGTTCGTGTAGATAGAACCAGAAAAGTGCCGATCACAGTATTGATCCGTGCGCTTGGTGTTGGAAGCAACCAGGAAATCATTGATTTATTTGGTGAGGAACCTAAGATCGTTGCAAGTTTTGGCAAGGATGTTGCTACAAATTACGAAGAAGGACTTCTTGAATTATATAAGAAAATCAGACCGGGCGAGCCGCTTTCAGTCGAAAGTGCGGAGAGCCTTATTAATGCTATGTTCTTTGACCCAAGAAGATATGATCTTGCAAAGGTAGGACGTTATAAGTTCAATAAGAAGTTAGCATTAAAGAACCGTATCAACGGACATGTTCTGGCAGAAGATGTTGTTGATGTGACAACTGGTGAGATCATCGCAGAAGCAGGTACAGAAGTAACCCGTTCTTTAGCTGATGATATCCAGAATGCAGCAGTGCCATATGTATGGATCCAGACCGAGACAAGAAATGTAAAAGTTCTTTCTTCTATGATGGTAGATTTAAGACATTACGTTGACTGTGATCCAAAGGAACTTGGAATTACAGAATTAGTTTACTACCCAATTCTTGCACAGTTAATGGAAGAAAATCCGGATGTGGAAGATTTAAAAGAAGCAATTAAGAAAAATGTACATGATCTGATTCCAAAGCATATTACAAAAGATGATATCTTCGCATCCATCAATTACAATATGCATTTAGAGTATGGTATTGGTCATGATGATGATATCGACCATTTGGGTAACAGACGTATCCGTGCGGTTGGCGAATTATTACAGAACCAGTACAGAATCGGACTTTCCAGATTAGAGAGAGTTGTCCGTGAAAGAATGACGACACTTGACCTGGATGGTATTTCTCCACAGAGTTTAATTAACATCAAACCGGTAACTGCAGCAGTGAAAGAGTTCTTCGGTTCTTCCCAGCTGTCTCAGTTCATGGATCAGAACAACCCTCTTGGTGAGCTGACTCACAAGAGACGTTTATCTGCATTGGGACCTGGTGGTTTGTCCAGAGACCGTGCCGGATTCGAGGTTCGAGACGTTCATTATTCTCACTATGGACGTATGTGTCCAATTGAGACGCCTGAAGGTCCTAACATCGGTCTGATCAACTCACTGGCAAGTTATGCGCGTATTAATGAGTATGGTTTCATTGAAGCTCCATACCGTAAGATTGATAAATCAGATCCAAAGAATCCTCGTGTCACGGATGAAGTAGTCTACATGACAGCGGATGAAGAGGATAATTACCATGTAGCACAGGCGAACGAGGCACTTGATGCATAGGGACATTTTGTTCGTAATTCTGTATCTGGTCGTTATCTGGATGAGACACAGGAATATGAGAAGACCATGTTTGATTACATGGACGTATCTCCTAAGATGGTATTCTCTGTTGCGACTGCATTAATTCCGTTCTTACAGAACGATGATGCGAACCGTGCGCTGATGGGATCCAACATGCAGCGTCAGGCCGTTCCGCTTCTTACAACAGAAGCTCCTGTTGTTGGTACAGGTATGGAGACAAAAGCGGCCGTTGACTCAGGTGTCTGCGTTGTTGCAAAAAAAGCAGGTACAATTGAAAGCTCTGAGTCCAATCAGATCATTGTAAAAAATGATGATGGAACAAGAGATGTATACAAACTTACAAAGTTTTCAAGAAGTAACCAGTCAAACTGCTACAATCAGAGACCAATCGTATTCAAGGGTGACCATGTAGAGGTTGGTGAGGTTATCGCAGACGGACCATCTACTTCTAACGGAGAACTTGGACTTGGTAAGAACCCATTGATCGGATTTATGACCTGGGAAGGTTATAACTACGAGGATGCTGTTCTTTTAAGTGAGAGACTTGTACAGGATGATGTTTATACATCCATCCATATTGAAGAATATGAAGCAGAAGCACGTGACACCAAATTAGGACCGGAGGAGATTACTCGTGACGTTCCAGGTGTCGGTGATGATGCATTAAAAGACCTTGATGAAAGAGGTATTATCCGTATCGGTGCAGAGGTTCGTGCCGGTGATATCTTAGTCGGAAAAGTTACTCCGAAGGGAGAGACAGAGCTGACTGCTGAGGAGAGACTGCTTCGTGCGATTTTCGGTGAGAAAGCGAGAGAAGTACGTGATACTTCCTTAAAGGTACCACATGGTGAATATGGTATCGTAGTTGATGCAAAGGTATTTACAAGAGAAAACGGTGATGAGTTATCTCCTGGTGTAAATCAGGCAGTCCGCATTTATATTGCACAGAAGAGAAAGATCTCTGTCGGTGATAAGATGGCTGGTCGTCATGGTAACAAGGGTGTCGTTTCCCGTGTACTTCCTGTTGAGGATATGCCATTCCTGCCAAACGGACGTCCGCTTGATATCGTATTAAATCCTCTTGGTGTGCCGTCCCGTATGAACATTGGTCAGGTCCTTGAGATTCACTTAAGTCTTGCTGCAAAAGCACTTGGATTTAATATCGAGACACCGGTATTCGATGGCGCGAAAGAGATTGATATCCAGGATACACTTGAGCTTGCAAATGACTATGTAAATATGCCGTTTGATGCTGCAGAAGCAGAAAAAGAAGGCAAAACAGAGAGCTTTGAAGAAAAATATAAAGATATATTAAGAGAAGACGTTATGAAGTATCTTTCTGACAACCGTGCACACCGTGCACTGTGGAAAGGCGTTCCGATCTCCCGCGACGGAAAGGTTCAGCTTCGTGACGGACGTACCGGAGAGCCGTTTGATTCACCGGTTACCATTGGACACATGCATTATCTGAAACTCCACCATTTGGTAGATGATAAGATCCATGCACGTTCTACTGGTCCTTACTCCTTAGTAACGCAGCAGCCGTTAGGTGGTAAAGCACAGTTCGGTGGACAGCGTTTCGGAGAGATGGAGGTTTGGGCACTGGAAGCATACGGTGCATCCTATACCTTACAGGAGATCTTAACAGTAAAATCCGATGATGTTGTCGGACGTGTTAAGACTTACGAAGCAATTATTAAGGGTGATAATATCCCTGAACCGGGTATCCCAGAGTCTTTCAAGGTTCTGTTAAAAGAGCTTCAGTCACTTGGTCTGGATGTCAAAGTCTTAGATGAGGACAGAAACGAAGTAGAGCTGATGGAGACAAGCGAATACGGCAATACAGATTTGAATTCCATTATTTCCGGAGATAAGGATTTTGCATTTGAGGACAGTGATTCCTTTGCAAAGATGGGATTCTCACAGAAAGAGTTCAATGCGGAAAATGAAGAACTCGTAGATGTGGATGAGGAACCGGAGGAAGATGAGGATGATTCCGACTTTTTCGACGATGCAGAAGAAAATACTCTTGACGAAGAATAAATAGAAAGGGAGTGTCATAATGCCAGAAACAATGAGTAAAGAAACCACAGGTCAGTCTATCTCATTTGATGCCATTAAAATTGGATTGGCGTCTCCGGAAAAGATCCGGGAATGGTCCAGAGGCGAGGTAAAGAAACCGGAGACCATTAACTATAGAACTTTAAAACCGGAAAAAGATGGTCTATTCTGTGAAAAGATATTTGGACCGAGCAAAGACTGGGAATGTCATTGTGGTAAATATAAGAAAATCCGTTACAAAGGCGTTGTCTGCGACCGATGCGGCGTTGAGATTACAAAAGCAAGCGTTCGTAGAGAGCGTATGGGACACATTGAGCTTGCTGCTCCGGTATCCCATATCTGGTACTTTAAGGGTATCCCGTCACGTATGGGATTAATCCTTGACTTATCCCCAAGAACTCTTGAAAAAGTTCTTTACTTTGCTTCTTATATCGTACTGGATGCGGGCAACACCGCATTGCAGTACAAACAGGTACTTTCCGAGAGCGAATACCAGGAAGCGAGAGAGCAGTACGGCAGTTCTTTCCGTGTTGGAATGGGTGCTGAGGCTATTCAGGAATTATTACAGGCGATCGATCTGGAGAAAGATTCCGCAGAATTAAAGGCAGAGCTTGGGGATGCAACCGGCCAGAAACGTGCAAGAATCATCAAGAGACTGGAAGTTGTAGAGGCTTTCCGTGAGTCCGGCAACAAACCGGAGTGGATGATCATGACAGTGATCCCGGTTATCCCGCCAGATTTACGTCCTATGGTTCAGCTGGATGGTGGACGTTTTGCAACATCCGATCTGAATGATTTATACAGACGTATCATCAACCGTAACAATCGTTTAAGAAGACTCTTAGAGTTAGGAGCACCGGATATCATCGTCCGCAACGAGAAACGTATGCTTCAGGAAGCTGTTGATGCCCTGATCGATAATGGTCGTCGTGGCCGTCCTGTTACAGGTCCTGGTAACCGTGCATTAAAATCTCTTTCAGATATGTTAAAAGGTAAATCCGGACGTTTCCGTCAGAACTTACTTGGAAAACGTGTTGACTACTCCGGACGTTCCGTTATCTGTGTAGAGCCGAAGTTAAAGATTTATCAGTGCGGTCTGCCAAAAGAGATGGCAATTGAGCTGTTCAAACCGTTCGTAATGAAAGAGCTTGTTGCAAACGGAACTGCACACAATATCAAGAGTGCGAAAAAGATGGTTGAGAGACTCCAGACAGAGGTTTGGGATGTTCTCGAAGACGTTATCAAAGAGCATCCGGTTATGTTAAACCGTGCTCCTACACTGCATCGTCTTGGTATTCAGGCATTCGAGCCGATCCTCGTAGAAGGTAAGGCAATTAAGTTACATCCATTGGTATGTACCGCGTTCAACGCCGACTTCGATGGTGACCAGATGGCTGTGCATCTTCCACTTTCTGTAGAAGCACAGGCAGAGTGCCGTTTTATGTTACTTTCACCGAATAACCTGTTAAAACCGTCTGATGGTGGTCTTGTTGCCGTTCCTTCACAGGATATGGTACTTGGTATCTACTATCTGACACAGGAGAGACCGGGAGCAAAAGGAGAAGGTAAATTCTTCAAGAGTGTAAACGAAGCAATTCTTGCATACGAGAATGGTGTAGTAACACTTCACTCAAGAATCACCGTCCGCATGACAAAGACCATGCCGGATGGAACAACACTTACCGGAAATGTAGAATCTACACTGGGACGCTTCATTTTTAATGAGATCATTCCACAGGATCTTGGATTTGTAGACAGAAGCATTCCGGGCAATGAATTAAAACTGGAAGTAGATTTCCTCGTTGCAAAGAAACAGAATAAACAGATTCTGGAAAAAGTAATCAATATCCATGGTGCAACAAAGACAGCAGAAGTTCTTGATGCCGTAAAAGCTATGGGTTACAAATATTCCACAAGAGCAGCTATGACCGTATCCATTTCCGATATGACCGTACCGCCTCAGAAACCGCAGATGATCAAAGATGCACAGGATACTGTTGACCGTATCATGAAACAGTATAAACGTGGTCTTATCACTGAGGAAGAGCGTTACAAAGAGGTTGTTGAAACCTGGAAAGAGACCGATGAGGAACTGACACATGCACTTCTTTCCGGACTTGATAAATACAACAACATCTTCATGATGGCTGACTCCGGAGCCCGTGGTTCCGATAAACAGATCAAACAGCTTGCCGGTATGCGTGGACTTATGGCAGATACAACCGGTCGTACGATCGAGCTGCCGATCAAGTCAAACTTCCGTGAAGGTCTTGACGTACTCGAATACTTCATGTCCGCACATGGTGCCCGTAAAGGTCTTTCCGATACCGCACTTCGTACGGCTGACTCCGGTTACCTGACCAGACGTCTTGTTGATGTTTCACAGCACATGATCGTTCGTGAGTCTGACTGCTGTGAGGGTACAGGCAGAGAGATTCCGGGAATGTGGGTAACTGCATTCATGGATGGAAAAGAAGAGATCGAGAGTCTTCAGGAGCGTATTACAGGACGTTTCTCCTGCAATACGATCTGTGACAAAGATGGAAATGTCATTGTAAAAGCAAACCATATGATCACACCGAAGCGTGCAGCTGCAGTTATGAGCCAGGGTGTTGATGAGAATGGCGAGCCGCTTAAGAAAGTTAAGATCCGTACCGTATTATCCTGCCGCTCCCATATGGGTGTCTGTGCAAAATGTTACGGTGCAAACATGGCTACCGGCCAGGCTGTACAGGTTGGTGAGGCAATCGGTATTATCGCAGCACAGTCTATCGGTGAGCCTGGTACACAGCTTACCATGCGTACGTTCCATACCGGTGGTGTTGCCGGAAACGATATTACACAGGGTCTTCCTCGTGTCGAGGAGATTTTTGAGGCAAGAAAGCCTAAGGGTCTTGCTATCATCACAGAGTTTGGCGGCGTAGCAACGATTAAGGATACCAAGAAGAAACGTGAGATCATCGTTACCAATAATGAGACCGGAGAATCAAAGGCATATCTGATCCCTTATGGTTCCAGAATTAAGGTTATGGATGGCGCAGTACTTGAAGCCGGTGATGAGCTGACAGAAGGTTCTGTAAATCCACACGATATCTTAAAGATCAAAGGTGTCCGTGCAGTTCAGGATTACATGCTCCGCGAGGTACAGCGTGTATACCGTCTGCAGGGTGTAGAAATCAACGATAAGCATATCGAGGTTATTGTGCGTCAGATGTTACAGAAAGTACGCGTTGAGACAAACGGTGATTCAGAGATGCTTCCGGGTGTATTGGTAGATGCACTTGATTTCGAAGATACCAATGAGAAACTGGTAGAAGAAGGAAAAGAGCCGGCAGAGGGCAAACAGGTATTACTTGGTATTACCAAGGCTTCCCTTGCAACGAACTCCTTTTTATCAGCAGCATCCTTCCAGGAGACAACAAAAGTTCTTACGGAAGCTGCAATCAAAGGTAAAGTCGATCCATTGATCGGTATGAAAGAGAATGTTATCATCGGTAAACTGATTCCTGCAGGAACAGGTATGAAGAGATACCGCAACATTAAACTGGATTCTGATATCAATGAGGATGACGAGCTGATGTTTGATGATTTTGATGACTTCGACGATTATGAGGAAGAGATTCCGATGGACGAAGAAAATGAAATCGAAGAAGCTCCGGTAGAGGAAGAATAAAATAATATTTATGAGAAGAACTGTCGCACCAGCTGATAAAAGTCAGTGGTGCACGGTTCTTTTTTTGATTTATAGGGTTTTTTTGATTCATAGGATTCTTTTTTCTGGCAGCTGGAAAAAATATGTATAATTCACAAGAAACTGGAAAAAATAGATAAGGGTGCAAAAAAAACAGATTATTATAGAAGAAAGTCTGAAAATAGAAAAAAGGCTTGACATACAGGAATTGCACTTATATAATAATTTAGCATGCATATTTAGGGATGCATATTTAATATAACAGGAGGTGAAAATAATGCCAACATTTAACCAGTTAGTAAGAAAAGGACGTC
>OHKW01001271.1_pt1 | contig 10273 bp, 8 predicted proteins | sample 1568931 | NCBI WGS metagenome assembly OHKW01 (sample SAMEA3879536, study PRJEB24766) | human gut metagenome | biome: human-associated habitat; feature: feces | place: USA | collected 1985/1987 | reverse complement strand
CGAATTGCATGCAAGCATGCATCGATGATACCTTTTGACCCTTTAATCATATTATTGAAAAACAAAAAGCCCGGATATGCAAATGTAGTTCATATCCGGGCTTTTTCTTTTTTATGATATGCAATGACGCTTTAAACAGACTCTGACCCCTATGACGATTTCTTCACCTGAGAGTTAATCAAATCAATGATAGTAGCGATGGAATCCATCTGACCGCTTTTTGCCATGGCATCCTTATATTTATCCCTGTTGCTGTACACCTCTTTTACTGCGCTAAGCAGAGAATCCTTTGTGAGCTCCTCCTCCTCGATGACATATGAAAAGCCCTGCTTTTTGAAGGATTTTGCATTTAATACCTGGTCTCCGCGGCTGGCAGCAGCAGAAAGAGGAATCAGGATGTTTGGCTTGTGCAGAGCAAGCAGTTCGCAGATGGAGTTGGCTCCGGCTCTTGAAATAGCCATGTCAGCCAGAGCAAACATGTCGGTGAGCTCAGCATTGGCGTACTCAAACTGTGCATAGCCTGTGATTCCGGCAAGCTTGTTGTCCAGATTGCCCTTTCCGCAGAGGTGAATCACATAGAAATCCTTTAGCAGTTCAGGAAGAATCTCACGGACAGCTTCATTAACCTTTTTAGAGCCGAGGCTTCCTCCGATGATGAGGATGACAGGCTTATTGTGGTCAGGAAAATTACAAAGCTTTATGGCATTTTCGGCAACGCCGCTAAAAAGCTCGCGTCTGATAGGTGATCCGGTGAGCACAGCCTTGTCTGCAGGCAGATATTTCATGGTCTCAGGGAAATTGCAGCAGACCTTTTTGGCACCCTTTATGGCGATTTTGTTGGCAAGTCCCGGGGTGATATCCGACTCGTGGATGATGGCAGGCACATGGCAGTGCTTTGCGGCAAGCACGACAGGTACGGAAACGAAGCCACCCTTAGAAAATACTACATCAGGCTTGAGTTTTTTCATGAGGCTTACAGCCTGACCGTAGCCCTTTAACACGCGGAACGGGTCTGTAAAGTTCTTCCAGTCAAAGTATCGGCGCAGCTTTCCTGATGAAATGCCATGGTAAGGAATCTTTTGGGCTTCGATCAGCCCCTTCTCCATTCCGTTGACTGAGCCAATGTATTCGATATCGTATCCGGCCTCCTTAAGTGCCGGCATAAGAGCTATATTTGGAGTGACATGACCTGCAGTACCGCCGCCTGTCATAACTATTTTCTTCATATATATGTATCCTTTCTTGCATTCCTGTTTGTCTCATATTTATATTATACTCAACACAATAAAAGTCAATACCAAGTTACCGGTGAAAGTTTGCCCTGCAATACCAAACAAATGTCGAAACTTGCGACCGATAGGAACTGTTAAGTTCAAGTGAATTGGTTATAATAATCAATAGTACATCATCCTGCGTTATAGGTTAAGTTAAATTTTGAATGATGTATCGGAAAAAGAATAGTAGGGAGGACACATTAATATGGAATTATCAATGGACAATATTGACATCATGGCAGGAGGCATACTTGCGATAATGCTTGCACTTTTCATGCTGACAGTCATTGTGACCTTGTTCGCACTCTCACACAGGATAAGACTTTTGAGCAACGAGATTTATAAAATAGAAAAACAGGTGAGCGACTACATAGACGAGCTGTCGAGAAGCGAAAGCGACAAGCTGGAGATAGAGCATAAGGCACATCAGAATGGGGTGATTTCATCGGTGCTTCAGGAGATTTTTCCATGAAATTTGACAAAATGCTATTACTGTGATATTATACCGATTGTAACAAAGTTGTAACAAATGCAACATAGGTGTAATAAACTTAACAAAAACAACATATACTACACCATATGGAGGATTATATGAAGCTAAACAAAAAAGTAATCGATAGCATTACGGTCTGTGGACTGTGCGCCATGCTGACGGTTACCGCGGTTACTAACAGCGGACGCTCTGAGGTCAAAGCAGAGGATAAGGTGCTAGCAAACACTGGTTTAGAGCATACTGGTTATAATAGTTATGCTGGCGTGGCAGCGACTCTTTTTGATTATGAGAAGGGTCTCACAGCAGAGAATGCTGTTACAGTAGAAAAAGAAAATGTTGAGATGGTGGCAGCAGCACAGGATGCACAGCAGGAGGCACAGCCACAGCTCACACAGGAGCAGCAGGGATGGCAGACAAAGCTTATGCCAAACGTTGAAGAATCACTCAACGTAAGAGCACAGGCCGATGAACAGTCAGATATTGTTGGAAAACTATATAAAGGAAGTGTGGCAGACATCGTAGAAAACGATGGCACATGGGCTCACATCAAGTCAGGAAATGTAGACGGATACGTTAATGTTTCTTACTGTGTGACCGGAACTGACGCACTAAGCTATGCTTACGACAGATGCGGAGAAATTGCTACAGTAAATACAGACGGACTTCGTGTGAGAGAGGCAGCAGATACAAACAGCAAGGCCTTAGAGGTAGCTGACCAGGGCAAGACCTATCAGGTGGACCGCGCAGCACAGGCACAGGATGGCTGGATCGCAGTAGTCTGTGATTCACAGACAGGATATATCGCAGCAGATTATGCGACACGTTCCCTCAACACAAGAGTGGGTATCACAATTGAAGAGGAACAGGCTCAGATAGCTGCACAGAAAGAGGCTGAGAGAAAGGCCGCAGAAGAAAAGGCAGCAAAAGAAGCTGCAAAAGCAGCAAAGGAATCAAAGAAAACAGAGACCACACAGGGCGAGGCGGTAAGTGCAGGAGCAGATGACCTGACACTGCTTGCAGCAATCATCGAGTGCGAGGCAGGCGGAGAGAGCTATGAATGTCAGCTTGCAGTAGGAGCGGCAGTCATCAACAGAGTAAAGAGTAGCTCATATCCAAACAGCATCTCAGGTGTTATTTATCAGAAAGGCCAGTTTGGACCGGCATCATCAGGAAAGCTCGCAAGAAAGCTTAGCGGACGCATTTCTTCTTCATGCTACAGTGCAGCACAGGAGGCAATGTCCGGAGTGGACAACACAGGAGGATGTACATCCTTCAATGACCACGGCTCAGGAATATCAATCGGAAATATGAAGTTCAGATAATATACAGCCAATACAAAGAAATAACAAAGAGGCTGCAAATCAACAAAGCTTGTTGGTTTGCAGCCTCTTTAATTATTTGTACGGCGTAGTTTTACAGTCAGAGCGTCAATGCTTCAAACCTCTTGCAACATACCACAAAATAGAGTAAAATGACATCATTATAGCAACCTACAGATATAAATTATAGCAACCTGCATCTATAAACGATGCAAATAAAACCCAGGAGGCAAGAGCAATGCAGTTAAAGGGACGAAACTTTTTAAAACTTATGGATTACACTCCGGAAGAGATTACTTATCTGATTGACCTCTCACAGGAGCTGAAGGAAAAGAAGAAAAAAGGCATCAGACATGATGACCTCACAGGCAAGAATATAGCGCTGATTTTTGAAAAGACCAGTACCAGAACTCGCTGCTCTTTTGAGGTAGCGGCACATGACCTTGGAATGCATGTCACATACCTTGACCCGAGCGGTTCACAGATAGGCAAAAAGGAGAGCATCGCCGATACAGCGCGCGTGCTCGGCAGAATGTTTGACGGAATCGAGTACCGTGGATACGGACAGGAAATCGTGGAGGAGCTGGCTAAATACGCAGGCGTACCGGTATGGAACGGCCTGACAAATGAGTTCCACCCGACACAGATGATAGCAGATATGCTTACAATCCGTGAGCACCTCGGCAGACTCAAGGGCGTGAAATTTGTATACATGGGCGATGCAAGATACAACATGGGCAATTCACTCATGGTCACATGTGCAAAGCTTGGCATGGACTTCGTGGCATGCACAAACAAGAAATATTTCCCAAATGATGAGCTTGTAAAATACTGTAAGGACGTTGCAGAAACAACCGGCGCATCAATCACACTCACAGAGGATGTGGCAGATGGCACAAAGGACGCAGATGTCATCTACACAGATGTGTGGGTATCAATGGGCGAGCCGGAAGAGGTATGGGCAGAGCGAATTAACGACTTAAAGCCATATCAGGTAAATGCAAAAGCATTTGAAAATGCAAAGGATAGCGCAATCTTTATGCACTGTCTGCCTGCATTCCATGATTTAAAGACCACTATCGGCAAGCAGGTCTATGAGAAGTTTGGACTGAGCGAGCTTGAGGTGACAGACGAGGTATTTGAGTCAGAGCGCTCAGTGGTATTTGATGAGGCAGAGAACCGTATGCACTCAATCAAGGCTATCATGCGTGCAACACTTGCTGATTAGTACATCGAATAATAAGTAACCAGCCATATGACTTGCCTGATTTCCCATCTGCGGCGTTGTAGTCAATCGACGTAGCCACCGCTACGCCTCATTCCTCCGCCTTGCAGATGAAAATTCATTCTGCGTCATATAGCCAGAAACTTATTTTTCGATGTACTAGTACGGCAAGCAATGACCGCAACAAAAGATTGACGGAAAGCTAAGGAATAAAGTATGAAGGAAGAAATACTTAGACTTCTACGCAGCGCTGACGGCTATATTTCAGGGCAGGAGCTATGCAACCGGTTCGGAGTATCGCGCACAGCCGTGTGGAAGGCCATAAACCAGCTAAAGGAAGCCGGATATGAGATAGAGGCACAACAGAATAAGGGCTACAGGCTCATGGCAGCGCCGGATTTGATGACAGAGGCGGAGATAAAAAGCCTAATGCACACAGAATGGGTGGCAAAGGAAGTGTTGTATTTTGATACAATAGATTCCACCAACACCAAGGCTCAGGAGCTTGCCGAAAAAGGCTATCCGAGCGGCACCTTAGTTGTAGCGGACAAACAGGAGTCAGGCAAGGGGCGCCGCGGCCGCAGCTGGGTATCGCCGTCCGGCACAGGTATTTTCATGACACTTATGATAAAGCCTGATATCAATCCCAACAATGCATCCATGCTCACGCTTGTGGCAGCGCTTGCTGTCGCAAAGGCAATAACAAGCGTTACCGGCGAGGAAGCCCTGATAAAGTGGCCCAACGACATTGTGATAAACGGCAAAAAGGTGTGCGGCATACTCACAGAGATGAATGCGCAGTTTGACTATATCAACCATATTGTTGTAGGTATCGGTATCAACGTGCATAATGAGAGCTTTCCGGAGGAAATCAGTCAGATGGCGAGCTCACTCATGATAGAAGCAGGTGGCAAAAGATTTCACCGTGCGCAGATAATCGCAGAGACCATGTCATACTTTGAGCAGTATTATGACACATTTTTAAAGACGCAGGACCTTTCAGCCCTCGTCAGGGAGTATGATGAGCTGTTGGTCAACAGGAACAAATCAGTGAGGGTACTGGATCCGAAGGAGCCGTTTGACGGAAAAGCGATGGGCATCACGCCTAAGGGCGAGCTGATCGTGGACACATGGGAATCGCGTAAGCTGGTTTCAAGCGGAGAAGTATCAGTGAGAGGAATATACGGATATGTCTAAAGAGGTAGTACTTTGCGTGTCAAACGCATATCAGAAAAAATATTATCTGAACGAGAATTTTAACGGACTTCCACAGACAATAAGGGACGAGCTCAAAATCATGTGCGTCCTGTATACAGAGGATGTGGGAGGCATACTGGAGCTGGTGTTTGATGAGGACGGAAACCTCGATTTCAGAACATCCTGCAAGGAAAATGACTTTTTTTATGATGAGATAGGAAGCGTGCTAAAGATAAAGCAGTACCGCAACGAGCGAAGAGAACTGCTCGAGTCGATAGAGACGTATTATCGCATAGTATTTTTGGGAGAAGGACTCGAGGAGGAATAACAGATGATTTTAGCACTGGACGTAGGAAATACAAACATAACATGCGGCGTGTTTGATGGTGACAGGATAAAAGCGAGCTTTAGAATTACAACTAAAATGCCACGTACATCGGATGAATACGGCATGCTTCTGAGCACTCTGCTTGAAAGAAATCAGGTAGGCATGGACGACATACATGATGCAATCATCTGCTCCGTCGTACCGAATATCATGCATTCACTGCAGAATGGCCTCATAAAATACTTTAATATCAGGCCGATAATCGTGGAGGCGGGCATCAAAACAGGCATCCGTATCGCCACACCAAATCCGCAGCAAATTGGCGCAGACCGTATAGTAGACGCCGTAGCTGCATATGAATTATATGGAGGACCTGTTTTGGTCATAGATTTTGGCACAGCAACCACCTACGATATGGTCGATGAAAACGGTACCTTCATGGGAGGAATCACAGCACCGGGCATACGTATCTCAGCCAAGGCACTCTGGGAGGATGCGGCAAAGCTTCCTGAGATAGAGATTAAAAAGCCTGAAAATATCCTCGGAAAGGACACTATCACCAGCATGCAGGCGGGACTTGTGTATGGACAGATAGGACAGACAGAGTACATCATCAACAAGGTAAAGGAAGAAACAGGCATGTACGATGCAAAGGTTGTAGTGACCGGCGGACTCGGCAGAATAATATCCAATGAGACAGAAAACGTGGATGTATACGATCCGGATCTGACATTAAAGGGCATAAACCTCGTGTATCGCAAGCAGAACCGCAAGGGAGTGAAGTAATAGTATGGATATTCATCAGATACGAAAGCTTCAGATAGGAAGTGTGACACTCCCAAACAACCTGATACTGGGACCTATGGCAGGCGTGACAGACCTGCCATTTCGCTTATTGTGCAAGGAGCAGGGAGCTGGCCTTTTATGTATGGAAATGGTCAGCGCCAAGGCAATTTTGTACAAAAACAAAAATACAGAGTCGCTACTTTCAATAGATGAAAGAGAAAAGCCTGTTTCACTCCAGATGTTTGGCTCAGACCCGCAGATAATGGCTCAGATAGCAAAGCAGATAGAGGAAAGACCGTTTGACATACTGGATATCAACATGGGCTGTCCGGTGCCCAAAATCGTAAACAACGGTGAGGGCTCAGCACTCATGAAAAATCCGATTCTTGCAGGTCAGATTATAGAGAGCATAGTAAAAGCGATAGATAAGCCGGTCACCGTAAAAATACGAAAGGGCTTCGATGATGAGCATGTCAACGCAGTAGAGCTGGCACATGTGGCTGAAGAAAGCGGCGCAAGTGCAGTCGCAGTGCATGGCAGGACCAGAGAGCAGTACTACTCCGGTAAAGCCGACTGGGACATCATAAGGCAGGTAAAAGAGGCTGTCTCAATACCGGTCATAGGAAACGGAGACCTGCTTTGCGCAGAGGATGTCATAAAAATGCAGGAGCAGACAGGCTGCGACGGCTTTATGATAGCCAGGGGAGCGCAGGGCAATCCGTGGATTTTCTCACAGATACTGCATTACTTTGAGACCGGCGAGCATCAGGAAAAGCCATCATTTGAGGAAGTGCGCCGGATGATACTGCGCCATGCACGCATGATGATAGAGTTCAAGGGCGAGTACACGGGGATACACGAGATGAGGAAGCACACAGCGTGGTATACGGCAGGATATCCGCATTCATCAAGGCTGCGCGCGGCGGTGAATACGGTAGAGAGCTTAGAACAGCTTGAGGAGCTTTTGTATAAGTAGAAGCTTCGAAATTGAAATCGGTCAAATCCTTGACAGCGTGGGGATTTTCAATTATAATACACGCGTTAAAATAGGCTTTAAATTTAGTATGTGAAACTTCCCACATTCAGTTTAGCGAAGTTACCGGCATAGCATACAGTATATTCCTCAGAAAAATATGAAGTTAGCCACGGATGCGAATCGCGGATAGAGGGTTTTCTTTGCTGCGGGGTTTCCGTTGCCGGGTGTAATGGGACTCCGTGGCAGTTCATATTTTTCTTCGGAACATACTGTATACTTTCCGGTATTGAAGACCTTGGTGTGGGAAGTTAATATACTAAATGAGTACAATAAATATCAAAAATAAAAAAAGGAAGATAGAAGGGTAAGAATCATGGATAACAAGAAAAATATTCTGACATATGCAGGTCTTAAGAAGCTCGAGGATGAGCTTGAGCAGTTAAAGGTTGTTAAGCGTAAAGAGGTTTCCCAGAAGATCAAGGAGGCTCGTGAGCAGGGTGATTTATCTGAGAATGCTGAGTATGATGCAGCTAAGGATGAGCAGCGCGATATCGAGGCTCGTATTGAGGAAATCGAGAAAATCCTTAAAAATGCAGAGGTTGTTGTTGAGGAGGAAGTTGACCTTGACAAGATTTCTATCGGATGTAAGATCCGCATCTTAGATTGTGAATTTGATGAGGAGCTTGAGTACAAAATTGTTGGTTCAACAGAGGCAAACAGCTTAAAGGGCAAGATTTCAAACGAGTCACCTGTAGGTAAAGCTCTTCTTGGAAAGAAAGTCGGAGATACTGTAACTGTTGAGACTCAGGTAGGAGAGCTCACATACAAGGTACTCGAGATCCAGAGAGCAGAAGAGAACTAAAAGAGGTAAAAAATGGCAAATCAGAATAATAACAAGGGTGGACAGCAGCAGGACGTAAACCAGCTCCTTAAGGTCCGCCGTGAAAAATTACAGAATTTACAGGAAGCAGGAAAGGATCCCTTCCAGATTACAAAGTACAATGTCACTCATCACAGCAGCGATGTAAAGGAGCTTTACAATGCTCATGAGGCTGAGATTCTCGGTGACAGAAAGGCTCCTGATGTTGAGGGCTTGGATGACGCTGCAAAGAGAGAGGTAATTAACAACGATTACAACGAGAGAAGAGAAATCATGGATGCAAAGCCAATCGAGGTAAGCATCGCAGGACGTATGATGTTCAAGCGTGTCATGGGTAAGGCTTCTTTCTGCAATATTCAGGACTTAAAGGGCAATATCCAGGTATATGTGGCAAGGGACAATATCGGAGAAGACTCATACGCAGACTTCAAGAAATCAGATATCGGTGATATCTATGGTGTAAAGGGATTTGCTTTCAGAACAAAAACAGGTGAGATTTCAATCCATGCAGAGGAGATAACACTCCTTTCAAAATCACTCCAGATACTCCCGGAGAAGTTCCATGGACTGACAGACACAGACACCAGATACCGTCAGAGATATGTAGACCTTATCATGAATCAGGAGAGCAAAGAGGTATTTATCAAGCGCTCACAGATACTCAAGGAAATCCGTAACTTCCTTGCAGGCCGTGATTTCATGGAGGTTGAGACACCTATGCTTGTCTCAAACGCAGGTGGTGCCGCAGCAAGACCATTCGAGACACACTACAACGCATTGAACGAGGATGTAAAGCTTCGTATTTCCCTTGAGCTTTACTTAAAGAGACTTATCGTCGGAGGACTTGAGCGAGTATACGAGATCGGACGAGTTTTCCGTAACGAGGGCGTAGACACACGTCACAACCCTGAGTTCACACTTATGGAGCTTTATCAGGCATACACAGACTACGAGGGCATGATGGAGCTGACAGAGTCAATGTTCCGTTACCTCGCTGAGAAGGTATGCGGTTCGACAAAAATCTCATACAACGGCGTGGAAATCGACCTTGGAAAGCCATTCGCAAGAATGACAATGATAGACGCAATCAAGAAATACGCAGGCGTAGACTTCGACCAGGTACCTGATGATGCAGCCGCAAAGAAGCTTGCAGACGAGCATCATATCGAGTATGAGGAGCGTCACAAGAAGGGTGACATCGTAAACCTCTTCTTCGAGGAGTACTGTGAGAAAGAGCTTATCCAGCCAACATTTATCATGGATCACCCAATCGAGATATCACCTCTCACCAAGAAGAAGCCAAGCGACCCTACAAAGGTAGAGCGTTTTGAGCTGTTCTGTAATACATGGGAGATGTGTAACGCATACTCAGAGCTCAACGACCCAATCGACCAGCGTGAGCGTTTCGCAGCACAGGATGCCAACGCAGCAGCAGGCGATGATGAGGCAGAGCACACTGATGAGGACTTCCTCAACGCACTTGAAATCGGTATGCCGCCAACAGGTGGAATCGGATACGGAATCGACCGTCTTGTAATGCTTCTGACAGATAGCCAGGCAATCAGGGACGTATTATTGTTCCCGACGATGAAATCACTGGATTCTGATAAGAAATCTGCGAAGTCAGAAAACAGCACTTCCACAGCAGCACCGGAGAAAGAAGAAGTTATCGACTTCTCCAAGGTAAAGGTAGAGCCTTTATTTGAGGAATTTGTTGATTTCGATACTTTCAGCAAGTCAGATTTCAGAGCTGTAAAGGTAAAAGCATGTGAAGCAGTTAAGAAATCCAAGAAGC
>OHKW01001262.1_pt1 | contig 10363 bp, 8 predicted proteins | sample 1568931 | NCBI WGS metagenome assembly OHKW01 (sample SAMEA3879536, study PRJEB24766) | human gut metagenome | biome: human-associated habitat; feature: feces | place: USA | collected 1985/1987 | reverse complement strand
CCCCCCCCGAATATTTTTAGTCTATTTTGTTTTTTGTATGTTTATTCGAATTAGCGTATCTTTTGTTGTATCTAATTGGTTTTTCAATGACTTATTTTCACCTTTTTTTTATTCATTGTCAATGAATATTAGGTTTTCTTTACAATTTTTGACATATTCGCCAATCTGTATAGTATTATCAGCTCAATATTATACATTATTTATATGTCATTCTGCTTATTTTTCCTCAAACAGCCTCTGCTTCCTCTCTATCATCTCATCAATCCTTGTGATATACTGCCCTACATCCTTGACATTCTCGCATCTGTCGATGCGGTGTGTGCCATCCGGATTCGGTACGGGCCAGACACGCTTGGTGCTTGCCCCTGCTCCACAGGCCACAATAGTCTGTTTTTCCTCCATAATCAGTATGTTGTATACTCCGGCCTTGCCCTTTGCTGCATAGCCCACGTTCTCCATGTTGCCTGCCATGCCCTTCTGTCTGTAGAGATAGTATGGCTCAAGCCCCATCTGCTTACAGTAGGCTGCGCAGAGATCCATATGCTCCTGAGTGTTGACCATCTGCATATCGCTGTAACGGTCCTTGAAGATGGTGAGTCGTGCAGCTCGCTTTACTGCGAGTGAATGGATAGTGACGTTGTCAGGCGCCAGCTCCTTCACCAGCTCCATTGTGTGCCTTACATCATCGAGCGTCTCCTCGGGAAGGCCCATGATGAGGTCCATGTTTATGTTGTCAAAGCCCAGCTCACGTGCGAGCTTGAAGCTATTTATCGTATCGTCTACCGTGTGGTGTCTTCCTATTATATCAAGTGTCTGCTGCTTCATGGTCTGTGGATTTACTGATATACGGCTGATGCCGTTTTTCTTCAGTGCCATAAGCTTTTCTCTCGTGATGGAGTCCGGTCTGCCTGCCTCCACGGTAAATTCCAGGCAGTCCTTTAAATCAAAGCTGCATTTGATTTTTCTGATAAGCCTGTCAAGCTGGGCAGGGCTTAGTGTGGTCGGTGTGCCGCCTCCTATGTAGATGGAGTTTAGCTTTTTGTGGTAGAATTTCTGCGCCGTGTAGTCTATCTCCTTCTCGAGTGCGTCGAGGTAATCGTCCACGCGGTTTTTCCACACACCCAGCGGGTATGAGGTAAACGAGCAGTATGCACAGGTGCTCGGGCAGAAGGGTATGCCTATGTACAGGCTATAGCCGTTGTCATAGTCCACCCTATCGAGCAGTGCCTTCTCGCGCTTTGCTATGCCTATTGAGAGGTCGATTTTCTCATCGCTTGCGAGGTAGGTTTTCTTCAGATAGTCGTAGGTTTCCTTATCACTCATGCCGTCCTCTATGCATTTCATGGCTATCTTGGTCGGTCTTATGCCTGAGAGTGTGCCCCACGGAAGGTTCTTTCCTGTGCCATTTTCTATCATGGAATACAGGGCGAGCTTGAGGCGGTTTTTGGTTTCTTTGCGGTCTGCACTGTCTACGGATATTTTTGTGCAGATTCTTTTTCCGGCTCTATTCAGCGTCCACTCCACTGCAATTTCATCGCCCACATAGTCTATCTTAAATACCTGTGAGGCATCCGCAAATTCCTTTACGCCATCATCTGTCATCTCGTGGTGTGTGCAGGCCAGGTTTTTCCCCTCCACCTCATCAGGTGAGCAACTATAGTACATCTGCACATCCTCCTGCGGGAAGAACTCCTTGAGCAGTGAGTGCACATCATATTCAAAATCCGGTTTATTAAATACTACTACTATCATAAGTAAGGGTTATACATCCTCTCGTTTTCTATGGTTGTTGTGTCGTTGTGGCCCGGGTACACCTCTGTATGCTCAGGCAGTGTCATGATTTTTTCCTTCACTGTGCGCACGAGGTCTGACATGCTGCCGCCCTTGAAATCCGTACGTCCGATTGAGCCGCAAAACAGCGAGTCTCCTGTAAAGATCACGTCCTCATACGGGAAATAATAGCAGCAGCCGCCCGGTGTATGCCCCGGTGTGTGAAGCACTACTATGTGAAAGCCTGCGATGTCAAGCTCCTGCTTATCCTTCAAAAATATATCTGCATAAAATGTTTTTGACTGCCCCATCATGTAGCTGACATTAAGCTGCGGGTCATCGAGTGTGGCTTTGTCTGCCTCATGGATATATATCTTGATTCCGTAGCGGTCTGCGAGTGGCTTTGCATCAGTGGCATGATCAAAGTGTCCGTGTGTGAGCAGTATTGCTACAGGCTTTGCGCCTGACTCGTCAACTTTTTTTGCGAGCTGATTAGCACACGCGCCAGGGTCTATTATTATCATTTCCTTTGTCTTTATATTGGTGACAAAGTAGCAGTTGGTCTGCACCGGTCCCACTACGAAGTGGTCTATCTTCATATTTACCATATGAGTGTACTCCTTGTCTGTTATATGTTATGCTTCACGCAAGAACCACCGGGATTTAGCCGGTGGTCCTCTCTACGTCTATTACACTTTCTATCTGTCTGAGCTTCTCCACTAGAACCTTTATCTGGTCCCTGCCTTTGATATTAAAAAATACCTCGATTGTAGCGATGCCCTGCTTGCTGGTCTTGGACTGGATACCACTGATATTGATTTCCTTCTCGGTAAATATCTTTGTGATATCTACGAGCAGTCCCGGCCTATCATGACAGAATATCTTTAGGTCTGCCTGATACTCGGCACCGTTGTCCATGAGGGCTGTATCCTGCCACTCTGCTTCTATGAGCCTGTCCTTTTCCATCTTGGACAGATTGATGATATTCACACAGTCTGTCCTGTGGATTGATATGCCTCGGCCTCTTGTGACAAAGCCCACGATTTCATCTCCCGGAACAGGATTGCAGCACTTCGAGAAGTGCACAGCCACGTCATAGAGTCCGTGTACCACAATACCGCTCTTTGACTTGTGCTCGGGCTGTGTGCCTGCTGCTGCCTGCTGCTTTTCTGCGATGCTGCCAAGCACATCTGCATCTGTCACCGGCACCACATGATCCTTCTTGTACTCATCGTACATCCTGTTGACTATCTGGCTCTCCTTGAGTCCGCCGTGGCCAACAGTTGCAAGGCATGAGTTCCAGTCGTGGAAGCCATATTTGCGGCGTATTTTTTCCTGATACTCAGGCTTGTTTATCTCAGCAAAGTTGATACCTTTTGCCTTGGCATAGGCTGCTATCAGATCCTTGCCGTGCTGTATATTCTCCTCCTTGAGCTCACTTCTGAACCACTGGTTGATCTTGTTCTTGGCCTGTGTGCTCTTTACGACCTTGAGCCAGTCACGGCTTGGTCCCTTGGAGTTCTGTGAGGTGATTATCTCTATCTGGTCACCGTTTTTGATGACATAGTCTATCGGCACCAGCTTGCCGTTTACCTTGGCACCGACCATCTTGTTGCCGACCGCAGAGTGTATGCTGTAGGCAAAGTCTATAGGTGTGGAGCCCTTTGGCAGGTTCTTTACATCGCCGGACGGTGTGAATGCAAATACATTGTCGGAGAATAAATTTAAATCACTCTTTAATAAAGTCATAAACTCCTTATTATCCGACATGTCCTGCTGCCACTCGAGTATCTGGCGCAGCCAGCTGAGCTTCTCCTCCTCTGTGACAGTGGTGGTAGTGGCATTGCCGTTGTTTGTTTCCTTGTACTTCCAATGTGCCGCGATACCGTACTCAGCTGTACGATGCATCTCATAGGTACGTATCTGTATCTCAAACGGCTGTCCGCTCGGGCCTATGAGTGTCGTGTGAAGCGACTGGTACATGTTCTGCTTCGGCATGGCAATATAGTCCTTGAAACGGCCCGGTATAGGCTTATACTTCTCATGTATGATACCTAGCACTGCGTAGCAGTCCGGTATTGTATCCACCAGAATCCTGATGGCAAAAAGGTCATATATCTGGTCTATAGTCTTGTCCTGATTGACCATCTTCTTATATATACTGAAGAAATGCTTTGCCCTGCCGTATATCTCTGCCTTGATACCGGCATCCGAAACATACTTCTTGACATCGTTTACCAGACCCTGGATATAGGTGTCGCGCTCTGTCTTTCTGAGGGCTACCTTCTCTACCAGATCGTAATATGCATCCGGATAGAGGTACTTCATACAAAGGTCCTCGAGCTCTATCTTTATCTTGCTGATACCAAGTCGCTGCGCGATAGGACAGTAGATATCCTGTGTCTCTCTGGCGATACGCTGCTGTGCCTCCTTGGACTGGTACTTGAGTGTACGCATATTGTGCAGTCTGTCTGCCAGCTTTATGAGGATGACTCTGATATCCTTTGCCATGGCGAGAAACATCTTGCGCAGATTCTCAGCCTGCATCTCAAGCCTGTCCGCATTCTTGTCCTTCGGATCCTTGGTGCTGTCTGTCAGATGCAGGTGCTTTAACTTCGTGACACCATCCACCAGATGTGCGACATCGTCTCCAAACTCCGCACGCATCTCATCCATGGTCATGATGGTATCCTCCAGCACATCATGGAGCAATCCTGCTGCAATGGTTTCCTTATCCAGCTCGAGCTCGGCGAGTACTATGGCAACACAAAGCGGATGTATGATATAAGGCTCTCCCGACTTACGTACCTGCCCCTTATGGGCATCATAAGCTACCCTGTAGGCTTTGTCCACAAGGCTCGTGTCATCCGACGGATGATACTTTTTGATTTCCTTTTTCAGCTCATCATAAAGCTCCTCAGGGCTCGTAAAATCCTTTGTTCCCCTTATACCGCTGGTATCTGAGCGAAATTTGTCCGCTATTTTTTCTAATTCTTCTGTTGAGTAATCTGCCAATAGTCTCACCTCGATTGTAGTGTATCTTTAGTAGCCATTATATTTTATTTCTTTAAAAATTGCAATCTTATGTTGTTAGCCGATAACCATCTTTACTCCGCCATACATGCCGGCTGAGTTGCCGAGTGTGGCGAGCTTGATCTCTGTCTCGCGGCTTGCATGGAAAGCATACTCTTTATAGTACTTTGCTGCTGTATCGATGATGATGCTGCCTGCCTTTGAGAGGCCTCCGCCTACAACAAATACCTCAGGGTCCATGACGCATGCTACTGCTGCCATTGCCTTGCCGAGAAGCTTCATAGACTGCTCTACTGCCGCAATGCCCGCTGCATCTCCTGCCTTTGCCGCATCGCATACATCCTTGGCTGTGAAGCCTGCATTTAAATCAAGCTTTGTTGCCACATCCCTGTGTGCTGCAATGTATCTCTCTGCCACTCTTACGAGACCGTTTGCTGATGCATACTGCTCTAAGCAGCCCTTCTTGCCGCAGCCGCAGCACTCTGACTCATCATCTACCATAGGCATATGTCCTATCTCTCCGCCTGCTCCGTTTACTCCGGCTACGATTCTGCCATCGCGGATGATTCCTCCGCCTACGCCTGTGCCGAGTGTGATCATGACTACATCCTGATGACCCTTTCCGCCACCCTGCCACATCTCACCGAGTGCAGCTACGTTGGCATCGTTTCCGGCCTTTACCTTGATGCCGCCGCACAGCACTGAGAGTGACTGTGCCACGTTGAACACGCCCCAGCCGAGGTTGACACACTTCAATACTGTTCCGTCATCCTTTATAGGTCCCGGCACTCCCATGCCTACGCCCTCGATGTCACCCATCTCTATGCCATGCTTCTCATTATTCTCCTTGATGGATGCTGCGATATCAGGCAGGATGAGCTCGCCGGAATTCTCTGTGCGTGTAGGAATCTCCCATGTATCGACAAGCTTTCCTGTTGTCTCGAAAAAGCCTATCTTTACAGTTGTTCCACCTATATCTACTCCGTATGCGTATTGTTTCATTTTTTCGTCCTCCAAATCGTTAAACTATGTTTATATTTTATTGCCTAATTGCATATTTTTCAATGTTTTTCAATGTTTTTCATTGTTTTTTATGTTTTTTCTATATATGGAAGCGTTTATATCATCATCCATATGCCCGCTATTTGTAAATCCAAGCTTTTTGGCAAGACGCACCGATGCCGTATTTTTTTCGTCTATCCGGCAGTAAAGCTCTTCAAAGTCTGTGTTTTCGCGCGCGTAGTCTATGATGAAGCGGCATACCTCCGTGGCATAGCCTTGGTTCCATAATTCCGGCGCTATCATATAGCCCAGTTCATCATGCTCAAGCCCTGCCCTGCCTATCAGCTTCCCTGTTTCCTTGGAAAATACAAGCCACATACCATACTCGTAAAAGCCATACATGTTCTCTATATATGCTTTCTGGTATTCAAGCTCTGTCTCGTAGTCGTAAAGCGGTTGCACAAAGTCTGTCATGCCGGGCTTGTCATAGAGCTCATAGAGCGCAGGAAGGTCTGACAGGGACAGCTCACGTATCAGACATCTGTCTGTCTCGCCGATGTCCCACGGGATGTGATTATACCGCCTGCGCACCCGCTCCAGATACTCAATATCAATCTCTGCAAGGCTTTCCACTGCATAGCGCGTGCCACACTGCGGTTCTCCTACTGATGCTATGCCGAGTGAGTCGGCTATTTGCTTCTGCTGCCTGTTTGATACTATCCAGATGCAGTCTGTGGGAGCTTTCGGTATTCTTAGATTTCCCGTATTAGCTTTCGCGGTGTTATCTGCATATTCTGTATATCCTGAATTATTTTCTATTTCATACACACACAAATTATTCTGCTGCTCATCTAGCAGTTTCTTCTGCAACTCATCCAGCAATTTTCCCAATAGTGCACCATACAGTTTTTCTTGCAACTCTTCTGACATAGATGCCTTGCCTGCCACACTTCTCCACTGCAGCTTGAATATCTCATCATGATAGTAAAAAGAGGCAAGTTTTGCACTTGCCTCATCGATAATTATTATCATTAAACTGTCTCCGGCTCCGGATAGTCCACTCCGAAGGTCTCAACTGTAACTGTCTTCATGACCTGAGCCTCAAGTGGTTTGTCCATGTAGTCTGTGCGCACCTCTGCGATCTTGTTTACCACATCCATGCCCTCGATTACCTTACCGAATGCCGCATACTCGCCGTCGAGATGTGGTGCATCCTGATGCATGATGAAGAACTGGCTGCCTGCTGAATCAGGTATCATGGTACGTGCCATTGAAAGTACACCGGCTGTGTGCTTTAAGTCATTTTTGAAGCCGTTGTGTGTGAACTCACCCTTGATTTCATAGCCAGGGCCGCCTGTGCCGTTTCCGTCAGGATCTCCGCCCTGGAGCATAAAGCCCTTGATTACACGGTGGAAGCATACTCCGTCATAGAAGTTGTGATTGATTAAGCTGATAAAGTTGTTTACTGTGTTTGGTGCGATTTCCGGATAAAGCTCCGCCTTGATCACATCGCCGTTTTCCATTGTGATTGTTACGATTGGATTCTGTGCCATTATTTTTCTCTCTTTCTTTTATAATATTATGAGGCTTGGAGAATATCCATTCCTCGCAATAATTAAATATCGAATTAATTTCTACCCGATTGATTTTACCTAATTTTACTTACTCAGAGCCTCGACTACTTTCGGAAACTCCATGAAGTGCGATGCCTTCACCAGTATGGTGTCGCCCTCCTTCACATATGAAAGAAGCTCCTGTGTCATAGTCTCCCTATCCTCGAAATAGTGGATGTCTACATCGGATGATTTTTCCGCGGCTCCGGCTGCATATTCCTTTGCAAGCTCTCCTGCGGCAAAAAGTGTATGGATATGATTCTCTCCAACTGCTTCGCCTACCTCATGGTGCAGCTTTTTCTCATCGCTTCCAAGCTCGCCCATGTCGCCAAGCACTGCTATTGTCCTGCCCTTTGCATGTGAAAGCACCTCGATAGAGGATTTCATGGATACAGGATTTGCATTGTAGCAGTCATCTATCACTGTCATGCCGTGTGTTTTGATGAAATTGGTACGCCCTGCGATTGTCTCTGCTTTCTCGATTCCTGACTTTATCTCAGCTATTGTGAGGCCAAGCTGCAATCCGACAGCTGCTGCCGCCATGGCATTGTATACATTGTGCTCACCCGGGATGTGGATTTGTGCATCGAACTCACCCTCCGGAGTGACAAAATGAGCCTTCATGCCGTCGAAGCCCAGGTTTTCAATATTTGTGGTATATACTGATTTATGAACGCCTGAAGCTGATTCCTTGCCATAGTATATGGCAGGCTTTCCATTTACCGTCTGCACTGTGGCCAGCTTATCGTCATCTGCATTCAGCACTGCGACCGCATCCGGCATCATATGCTCAAAGCACTCTGTCTTTGCTTTAAGCACACCATCCCTGTCGCCCAAAAACTCCAGATGGCAGTAGCCGATATTGGTAATAACCATGACATCCGGGCAAGACATAGTAGAAAGTCTGTGCATCTCGCCAAAATCAGATATGCCCATCTCAAGCACCGCTACCTGATGGCTTTCCCTGATTCCGAAAATGGTGAGTGGCAGGCCTATCTCGTTGTTGAAATTGCCTGCGGTCTTGTGGACGCTGTATTTCTGTTCAAGGACAGATGATATCATCTCCTTGGTGCTGGTCTTGCCGACACTTCCGGTGATACCCACCACCTTGATATCAAGGCTTTTTCTGTAAAATGCCGCTAGCTTTTTCATGGCATCGGTGGTTGATTCAACAAGCACATATGGGCCTGCCGGATCCGTCAGCTCATGCTCAGAGAGCACAATTGCCGCCCCCTGCTCAAACACAGCCGGAATGAATTTGTGTCCGTCCACCCTTTCTCCCTTTATTGGGATAAAAAGATAGCCCTCCTTCACCTGTCTGCTGTCTATGACTGCGCCGGTGATTGTCGTATCAAGCAGTGTCTCATCGCCTATGTATGTGCCCTCGCAAGCCTTTGCGATATTTGCAAATGTAAGATTCTTCATGTACTTATCTGACATGCTACACCTCATATTTTTTCAAAGATATGTCAATCAGATGCTCACAGAGCTGATTAAAGCTCATACCGATAACCGCTGCCTCCTGTGGCAGAAGACTGGTCGGAGTCATGCCCGGCAGTGTATTTGCCTCGAGGCAGAACATCTCATTTTTGTCATTGAGCAAAAAGTCTGAGCGTGAATATGTGTCAAGCCCGATAACGCGCGCAACCTCCTCGGCATAGTGCTGCATATCCTTTGTCACCTGCTCAGGAAGCTCGGCCGGACATGTCTCTACTGTACTGCCCGCCTTGTATTTGTTCTTATAATCGTAGAAGCCCTCCTTCGGTGCAATCTCTATAATAGGAAGAGCCTTTCCCTCGATAACGCCGACAGAGAACTCCCTGCCCTGTACAAATTCCTCGATAACCAGCTCATTTTCCCACTTGAAGGCATCGTCAAGTGCCGCCTTAAACTCTGCCGCATCCCTAACGATAGTGACACCGATGCTTGAACCACCGCAGCATGGCTTTACCACACACGGAAGTGTCAGGTCAAGCTTTGTGATATCGTCCTGTCTGGTCGCTCTTGTCATGGAAATACCCTTTGGAGTAGGTATACCGTTTGCAAGGAAGAACTGCTTTGATGTCTCCTTGTTCATGGCGATGGCTGAGCTTAAATAATCGCTGCCTGTATATTTGACACCGAAGAGGTCAAATGCTGCCTGTATCTTTCCGTTCTCTCCGTTTTCTCCGTGGAGAGCCATGAAAACAATGTCAGCCATCTGACACATTTTGATGACATTTGGTCCGAAGAAGCAAGGTGACTGGTCCTTTCTGGAAGCCTTTACCTTTGCGAGGTCAGGTGCCTCTGTCGGAATATCACTGACCTGCACGCTTATCTCGTCCGCGCGGTCAAATATACCTGTCAGGTCCTCCTCCCTGTCACTATATCCCATAAATACATCCAATAATATAACTTTGTGGCCGTTCTCTTTGAGCGCCTTAGCTACCATGCTTCCTGTCTTGAAGGAAACATCTCTCTCTGTGCTGAGCCCTCCGGCAAGTACTACGATGTTCATTTTTGTCCTCTTTTCTTTGATTGAATTATCATGCTTTGGTTTAATTAAACACAATGCAATGCTTCTTTTTTAAAGCTATGAGTAATCAACATAATTTTTCCAAAATTATAACACCATTTGTGCAAAAAAGAAAGACCGGCTGCCCGGTCAAAAAAGAAATTCTCATCTTATTTTAAACTGTGTTAACTTCCAGCAGCTGTATCATTCTCATAAATACCATCCGCCCGTGCAAATCATCCTGTGAAAGTGATTCTCCGTACTTCAATACTAATAATCGGCACTGATAAAAATTCAGCTCAGGATTGCCAAAAAGCAAAATCCGCAAGGCTGCATTTTCCAGGTAATTGTGTATATTTCCCACCTCAATAAATATATCTACGATATCATCGAGGTTAATAAGTCCTTTCTGTTCATAATAAATTCTTCCCAAATATTTCATCCCTCCATC
>OHKW01001246.1_pt1 | contig 10475 bp, 9 predicted proteins | sample 1568931 | NCBI WGS metagenome assembly OHKW01 (sample SAMEA3879536, study PRJEB24766) | human gut metagenome | biome: human-associated habitat; feature: feces | place: USA | collected 1985/1987 | reverse complement strand
CGATGGATACGCGCTGCTGCTGACCACCGGACAGGCTCTTGGGGTAGGCGTTGGCCTTGTCGGCCAGACCTACGCGGGCCAGCAGCTCGTCTGCGCGGGCAGAGATGGCCTCTTTGTCCTTCAGCTTCAGCAGGGTAGGTGCCAGCTCAAGGTTCTTTTTCACGGTCAGGTGGGGGAACAGGTTGAAGTGCTGGAACACCATGCCCATCTTCTGGCGCACGGGGTCGATGTGCGCTTCGTCCACCTCCACGCCTTCAAACTTGATAGAGCCGGAGGAGGGGGTCTCCAGCCGGTTCAGGCAGCGCAGAAAGGTGGATTTGCCGCAGCCGGAAGGGCCGATCAGGCAAACCACGTCGCCGCGGTAGATATCAAGGTCGATGCCCTTCAGCACGTCCAGTGTGGGGTCGGCCTTTTTTGCGCCGCGCTTCTTTACGCCGCCATAGGTCTTGGTCAGGCCGTGTACTTCCAAAATCTTATCGGTCACTTTGTGCCAGCCTCCTCTCAAACTTGCTCAGCAGCCATGTAAACAGCATAACAAGGATCAGGTAGATCAGTGCAACGCCCAGCAGGGGGAACATGGCTTCGTAGGTACGGTTCATAATGCCCTGTGCAGCATACAGCAGCTCCTTGCCGCCGATGGTGGTGATCAGGGAGGTATCCTTGAGCAGGACGATAAACTCGTTGCCCAGTGCAGGCAGCACCGCACGGATGGCCTGCGGGATGATGATGACCACCATGGTGGTCATGTAGTTCAGGCCAAGGCTGCGCCCGGCTTCCATCTGGCCGGGGTCCACAGCCATCAGGCCGCCGCGGATGATCTCGGACACATACGCGCCGGAGTTGATGCCCAAGGTCAGTGCACCCACCATGGTAAAGTTGCGGCTGTTGGAAAAAATGACCATGCTCATGATCAGCAGCTGCACCATCATGGGCGTGCCGCGGATGATGGTGGTGTACACCTGACACACCGCGTTAAAAAAGCCCAGCACCGCGTTTTTGTGGCCGGGGCGCTGCTGGTCGTGGGTCACGCGCACCAGCGCCACCACGCTGCCCAGCACCACGCCCAGCGCCAGCGCCAGTGCGGTGACCAGCAGGGTGGTGCCCACACCGTTGATGTACTGCATCCAGCGGTCCTTCAGCAGAAAGGCCTGATAAAACTTAAAAAAGAAATCCTGTCCAAAGCTTAGCTTTGTGCCGCTGTTGAGCAGCTCTTTGAGCAGTTCGTATTGCGCAGCCATTCACATCCTCGCTTTCTGTTTGTCAATAAATTGTAACCACTTTTTTCTAAAAAAAGAGGTGCCCCGGAGCGGGGCGCCTCCTTGGGTACGGGAATGGTACAGGGCACGCGGCTTAGTTGGCGTTGATGTACTTGTCCACGATGGCCTGCAGGGTGCCGTCAGCCTTCAGCTCCTCCAGAGCCTTGTTGACAGCGTCCTCCAGAGCAGAACCCTTTGCCATGCCGATGGCGTAATCTTCCTCGGCGTAGCTGGTATCCAGCACCTTCAGGCCGGGGTTGGCAGCCACGAACTCCTGTGCGGGAGCGTTGTCGATGACCACAGCGTCCACCTGACCATTGTTCAGGGCCTGCACAGCGGTCAGACCGTCGTCATAAGCAACCACATTCTCATCGCCGAAGTCATCGGAGCAGTAGATGTAGCCGGTGGTGCCGCGCTGGGTACCGATCTTCTTACCGGCCAGATCGTCGGGAGAAGCAATGTCGGAATCGTTGGGCACAATGATGGACTGGATGCCGGTGGCGTAGCTGTCGGAGAAGTCCATCACAGCCTTGCGCTCGTCGGTCACGGTAACGCCAGCCATGACGATATCGGCCTTGCCCTGCTGCACGCTCAGCAGCGCTGCGTCGAAGTCCATATCATCGATCTGCAGCTCCAGGCCCAGCTTCTCGGCAATGGCCTTGGCGGTGTCGATATCGATGCCCTCGAACTCACCGGCATCGGTGGTCATCTCGTACGGAGGGAAGGCAGCGTTGGTGGCCATGGTCAGCTTGCCGGCCTCAACGGTGGTCAGCTCAGCGGCAGCGGCAGAAGAAACAGCCTCGGAGGAAGCGGCAGAGCTTGCCACAGAAGAAGCAGCAGAGCTTGCGGAACCACCGCAGGCGGTCAGAGCCAGAGCAGCAACGGAAACAGCAGCGGCAGCCATGAAGCTGCGGCGAGAGATCTTTTTCATATTCAAACACTCCTCAATCTATGCAATATAGTTCGCTTTGCCCCGATGGGATGCGATTCATCGCGCTTTCGGGGAACGCACTTAGTATAGTTTGTACAAAACGAAAAGTCAATACTTGTGCATAATAATCCGTGAAATTGAAACGATTTTGCAAACATTTATGCAATAACGGAGAAAATATGTGAATATATGCAGTATAAACCGGCTTTTACAGGCTTCTTGCAATCTCCTCCGCGCTGCGCTTGGGCACGCAGTAGTCGCGGTTTTCGTCCAGATAGTACTTTACACCGGTCTGCTCGGTCATGGGGACGATGCTGGCTTTGTGGGTGGGGTAGCCAAAAGCCACCATAAAGGCCAGCTTCTGCGGCTCCTCAATGCCCAGCAGCGCGGTCAGGGCGGGCTTATTGATCGCGCCCATGATGCAGCTGCCCACGCCCTTGTCCCATGCGGCAAGGGTCATGTTGGCAAGTGCAATGCCGGTGTCGGTGGCAAGGTCGCCGGGAATGGCGGTATCCTGCACCACAGCTGCATAAAAGGTGGGCAGCTCGTCCGCCTTGGGCGTGCCCTGCTCCGGCGGCAGATAGCCAGCCCATTTGACCAGCGGCTGTACCTTGGCCACCATCTCCGGGCTTTGCACCAGCACCAGACGCACCGCCTGCCGGTTTGCCCCGCAGGAGGACAGCCGCACGGCCTGTACGATATCATCCACCACATCCTGCGGCACGGCCTTTTGTGCAAACCGGCGGTAGGTGCGGCGGGTAGTCAGAAGTTCCATAACAGACATTATAAATCGCTCCTTTATCCGGTAAAATACAAAACGGAAAAAAACTATATAAAGTATAACAGATGCACCGGCGCACAGCAATGGCTGCGGCGTGGTTTTTTGCGGATACGGCGGCTGTATTGTAAAGGATAGTGACACTTATTCTTGTATCCTTGTATTTTTTTGGTGAATGTTTCCATGAAATACTTGACAATGGGGGGTAGGTAAAGGTATTATATAGGTGTAAACGCGTTACATGCAGTGTAAGGCGTGCTTGAAAGAAAGATTGTGAGGTTGATTATTATGTCTAATATCTCTCGTCGTCAGTTCCTGAAGGGCGCAGGTGTCGCTACTCTGGCTGTTGCTGCTGCTGGCGTGCTGGCTGGCTGCTCCAAGGAGGATGTTCCTGTGATTCCTGAAGTGACCACTCGTCCTGTGATGGTCATCTTTATGGCAGACAAAGGCAATGGCGAGACCGTGGTTGTGGGTGAGACTGCCAAGATTGATGTTCTGAAGACCGAGGACTCTGTGAAGGTTGCTGACATCGATAAGAAGCTGTTGCCCGAAGGTTACCATCTGGAGAACGAAAAGGCAGTCGTCGAGATTCGCAAGGATGCCTCTAAGGGCGAGCACATCATCGTCTTTGTGACTGATGTGACCTACACGCCTGCTACCAAGGAAGTTGATATTAAGGTGGCTATCACCAATCCGAAGGCTGGCGAAGCTGTCATGACTACTGTGAAGGCTAACGTTAAGAAGGATGCAACCACTATTTCCGCAGCTGAGATCACTCTGCCGGATGGCTTTACTTGGGCAGAGGGTACCGAGATGGATCGTCAGTACGATATCGCTACCTACGTTTTCCCCATTAAGCACATCGCTTGATTGTGCGCGTAGTAACTTAATAGGTTAATAAGCACTAAATGGGCATCTGCATTTGCAGATGCCCATTTTTAACGAAATGACGTATATAAGGGTTGAACCCTTGTTCTGCCACTTCTTCGGCAACGGGCAACCGCTTCCGTCAAAGCCTGCGGCTTTGCAAACCCTCTCAGGCTCACTGCGTTCGCAAGGCGAGATGACTGAGAGGGTCTTACTTTCTCTTCGGCAGCGGCACGCACAGCACCAGACTGATGCCGATGGCAAGCGCCACGGCGATTTTAAAGGTGCTGATGCCCTTGGCAAGGGCAAGGGTGTTTTCGTTCTGGATGAAATAGTAGGCGGTGTAGTAGATGCCTGCGCCCGGCACAAGCGGGAAAATGCCGGTCAGCAAAAACACCGTGACCGGCGTTTTTTGAGTAATGGCAAACACGCGGGTAAGGATGGTAAGCGGAATGACCGCCAGCAGGGAGGCCGTGGCGGCGTCTGCGCCCAGCAGGGTCAGCAACTCGTACCACAGCCAGCCCACAGCGCCTACCAGCGCGCAGTAGGGCAGACAGCGCCTGGGGCATGCAAACAGAATGGCAAAACTCAGCGTGCCTGCCGCGGCCAGAAAAAACTGCGCGGTCAGCTCGCCGATCTGTGCAGCTGTAAGGGACATCATACCACGACCACCCCCGTAAGTACCGTGTACAGCCGCAGCACAAGGCCGGTGCCTATGGCAATGCTGGCGGCAATGAGCAAAGCATCGATCATGCGGATGGTGCCGGAAAGGTAATCGCCCTGCACAAAGTCCCGGATGCCCATGGTAAAGGCGATGCCCGGGGTCAGGATCATCAGCGTGCCGATGATAGCGTGGCTGGCAGAGGTGTGCAGCAGATTGCACAGCAGAATGCATACCAGCGTGATCAGCGCGGCGGTGCTGATCTTCTGGAAGCCGCCGGGCACCTCGTGCCGCCCGCACCACAGCAGATACCAGCTGGCCACCAGCCCCGCCCCGGCAGCTGCCAGTGCACTGCGCAGGTTGCCGCCGAACATCATGGCAAAGCAGAACGCCCCGCACAGCCCGGAAAGCAGCTGCACATGATCTTTGGGGAAGGGCAGCTGCCGCGCCAGCACCAGACGGCTCTCGGCTTCGTCCAAGGTCATCCCTGTCTGGGCGATCTGGCGGGAAAGCTCGTTCACCGCCGCCACCCGGCCCAGATGGGTGGTGCGCACCGGTACGTTGCGCACCTCGCTGATCTCGGCAGTGCCGGCGCTGGCGAAAATGCCGTTGGTCAGCACATAAACGTGGAACTCCCGCAAATGGAAGCTGCGCGCCATGATCTCCATGGTCTGCTCCACCCGGAACACCTCCGCACCATTTTCCAGCAGGGTCTGCCCTGCGGCCATGATAAAATCCATGATGCGGCGGCGCAGCTCTTCATCGGGAAAATGGTCTCTGCTGTTCATTGCCTGCGCTCCTTGCAAAAGATGATACCCTATTTTATCATGTGCACCAGCCGCATACAAGGGCGTATAATAAAAAGCTCTGGAAACACCAGAGCTTTCTTGCGAAAAGGGTCGGAATATGTTATAATTGTCCTGTCGCTGAAAAGCGATCGAAAGGTACTGCACATACGGCAGGCGGTTGGCTCTCACTTCCGGAAGGAGGTGAGAACATGCCTATTACTTTGACATTCCACTTGTTTGGATTTACGTTTACGATCAAGGTAAGAAAGTAAAAACCGCCACCCCCCACAGGTGACGGTTTTTCTTTGGATAAAAGTTAAACTAAAAACCTAAAGGGCCAACCGCTTGTCGCAGTGCCTTTTGTAGTTATAGTATAACCCTTTTTGTGCGCATTGTCAAGCAAAACGGGCGCGGCAAAAGGCCGGAAGCCATATCCCTACCCAAAAACTTCGTTGAAGGTGTTGACAAATGCCGCCGATGGGTTTATTATAGTGTCAATATCACAAAAATGGCTGTGAAGAGAAGAGTAGGCCTTCGCATTGATCCTTACCAGAGAGCCCGGGCGGTGGAAAAGGGCAGGAAACAGGAAGCTGAAAATGGTCTCGGAGCCGTGCGGACGAGGCGCAGGAGTGCTAAGCCCGCAACGGGATGCGCCCGTTACAGCGTCCGGCTGTAAGCAGTACACGCTGCCGCAGCATCGAGGCTGTATCCGTAAGGGTACAGTGAACCAAGGTGGTACCACGGAAGTATGTTCATGCCTCCGTCCTTGCAGAGTCTAAGGCTCGTAAGGACGGGGGCATTTTTTCATTCATCCGTTCAAGGCTGCGCGCGGAAAGGTGCCGTGCGGGCCGCAGTACATAATAGAGAACAATAGAGAGGGAACAAAACTATGATTACTCGTCGCGATTTTCTGAAAGTTACCGGTGTGGCAGCCGCAGCCGCTGCCCTGACTGCCTGCGGTGGTTCTTCTTCCACTGCTTCTTCCGCCGCTGCATCCGGCAGCGTGGCATCTTCTGCCGCTGCTAAGCTGGATAAGATCAAGGTGGCTGTGCCCAACGATACCACCAACGAGGCTCGTGCCCTGACCCTGCTGGAGAAGAACGGCTTCTTCAAGCTGAAGGCAGATGCAGGCCTGACCGCCACCAAGAACGACATCGAGGAGAACCCCCTGAACGTCACCGTGGACGAGGTGGAGGCCGCTCAGGTGCCCAACGTCCTGCAGGACGAGGACTACGCCGTCATCAACTCCAACTACGCCATCTCTGCCGGTCTGAACCCCATGACCGATGCACTGGCCATGGAGGACGGCTCTTCTGCTTACGTCAACATTCTGGTGTGCAAGGACGGCAATCAGGAGGAGCCTAAGATCAAGGCTCTGGCTGCTGCCCTGCAGAGCCAGAAGGTGAAGGACTTCATGGACGAGACCTACAAGGGCTCCGTGGTGTCCGTTGTGGAGAACCCCACCGACGGCTATGATTCCACTGTGGATTATGACGCTCTGAACGGCCAGACCGTCAGCTGCGCCGCTACTCCCGCTCCCCACTGCGAGGTGCTGGAGGTGTGCAAGGAGATCCTTGCCGCCAAGGGCATCACGCTGGACATCCAGGAGTACGACGACTATGTGATCCCCAACCAGATCGTCGAGGACGGTCAGGTAGACACCAACTACTTCCAGCATCAGCCGTATCTGGACAACTTCAACGCCGAAAAGGGTACCCATCTGGTATCTGTTGCCGGTATTCACGTAGAGCCCATGGGCGTCTACGGCGGCAAGCAGGACAGTCTGGCACCCATCGAGGGATAATCTACCATCGAGGGATAAGCTAAAGGAGCAATTTCTGTGATCGAACTCAAGTATCTTTCCAAGACCTTCCAGATGAAGGATGGCGCGGTGAAAGCGCTGCAGAACATCAACCTCACCATTCCCGATGGCTCCATCTACGGCATCATCGGTATGTCCGGTGCGGGCAAATCCACGCTGGTGCGCTGCATCAACCTGTTGGAACGCCCCACCGGCGGCAGCGTGGTGATCGACGGCGTGGCTATGGAGACCCTGTCTCCCGCCTCGCTGCGCAAGCGCCGTCGGGAGATCACCATGATCTTCCAGCAGTTCAACCTGCTTATGCAGCGCACCTGCCTGAAGAACGTCTGCTTCCCTATGGAGCTGGCAGGCGTAAAGAAGGCGGAGGCCGAAAAGCGCGCCATGGAACTGCTGGAGATGGTGGGTCTGCCGGATAAGGCCAACGCCTACCCGGCACAGCTGTCCGGCGGTCAGAAGCAGCGCTGTGCCTGCGCAAGAGCATTGATCAACGAACCGAATCTAATCTTAGCCGATGAACCTACCGGTGCTTTAGATTCCCGTTCATCGAGATTATTACTGGAAACAATGTCTGAAATCAACAAGAAAATGCAGGCTACTATTTTAATGGTAACACATGACCCGTTTAGTGCGTCTTTCTGTGAACGTATTTTGTTCTTGAAAGACGGTAAAATATTCAATGAAATTTTCAGAGGGGAAAAAAGCAGAAAAGATTTCTTCAATGAAATACTGGATATATTAACCTTGCTCGGAGGTGAAGTGGGAAATGTTAGGTAAGTTAGCGTATAGAAATACAAAAAGAAATATTAAAGATTATTTGATTTATCTGATAACCGTTACTGCATCCTTTTCTCTTATATTTGCTTTTAATTTGGTGGCAAATTCTGATGAAATTGTAAAGTTATGTTCCAGTATGGATGCATTTAAGAATTCATTGTTCGCTGTAAATATTCTTATTATTTTTGTGATATGCTTTTTGATCAACTATACAACGAAATTTATGTTTGAAAAAAGAAGTAAAGAATTAGGAACATATATGCTTCTTGGCATTAAGAAAAAAGAAATTGCCCACTTAGTTATAATTGAAAATATACTGTTGGGAATTTTAGCATTTGTATTAGCTATTCCTATTGGCTTTTTATTCAGCCAGTTTGTGTCGTTAGTAATTGTAAACTTACTGGGTATTCCAAAAACTCTCTTTATTTCTTTGAATTTTGTTTCTATTGGACTATTGATAATTTATTTTTTAACTATTTATGTTTTGGTTTTACTTAATCTATTAAGAAGAATAAGTAAAATGACGATACGTGATTTTCTTTACTTTGATAAACAAAATGAAAAGAAAATGTTCCGTGACAGTAAAAAAAGAAATGTCATTTTTGTTTTAAGTATTATTCTTGGTGTGATTTCTCTTTTTCTCTGGAATTCACGTTGTACTATGGATAATTTTAATAAGCAAGAAACACTCACCTGTTTGATGGTAAGCGTAATCATGTTGATTATCAGCATTTATGGTATATCTACAACTTGTGCAGATATGTTCTTGACTGTTTTGTTAAAGAATAAAAAAATGAAATATCAAAATGATAATCTGTTTGTAGCAAGAACATTTGCTTCTAAAGCAAGAACAATGAGCTTCACATTTGGTACATTGTCTATGTTGATTTTAACTTCACTGCTGGCTCTGAATTATTCTAGTATCAACAAAGCTTCGTATGATATCAGCGTGAATTTAAATGCACCATATGATGTACAACTCTTTGATGATAAGCAGGTATTTGATGAATATATTCGAGTAATTGAAGAAGAATATACGATTGATAATACCATTGAGTACGACATTTATAAAGAGCCGAATCATCAGGTACAAAAATTCTTCCAATCAGAATATTATGATTTTGACCCAGTCTTGAAGTTAAGTGATTATAATAGGTTACTAGAATTAAGAAAGATGCCGTTGCTTTCTTTAAATGATAACGAATACTATATAGTTACAAATAGCAAGTTTGCATATGAGGTTGAAGATAACAAAGACATTGAAACCATAACAGTAGCAAATAAAAATTTGAAATTAAAAGGATATGACACTAAGTCTTATTGGAACTCTATAACTAATACTGGCAGATTTGTTGTTGTACTTCCAGATAAATATGTTCAAGGACTTGAAGTATCAGAAAATCATTTGATTATAGATACAAAAGAAGATACAGACGCAGAATTAGAAAATAAGATAAAAGAAGATATGCAACATCAATTAGTAAAGGTTGATGAAAATGGAGAAATAAATGATGAGTCGTATAGAGTAAACGTAAGAGGTGCAGAAATAGAACAACAAAAAGCAATGGTTGCAATAGTAGTCAGTCTGTTTATGTACATTGCATTTATTTTGATTTCCGCAGTAGGAACAATTTTGGCAGTTCAATCATTGAGCGACTCTACTAAATACAAATATCGCTACCTGACCTTGCGAAGATTAGGAATAAATGATAAGTCGCTATTTAAGACAATCAGAAAACAATTATTGATATTATTTTGTGTCCCTGCAATATCAGCAATATTGTGTTCTTTTGTGATGATGTCGTCATTGAATAATGTGTATCAACAAATTTTGGGAGATAAACACCTTTATCTAATGTACTTTGGCTTGAATTTAATTATCTTCTTCCTAATTTATAGTATTTACTGGATAGCGACGTATATCGGTTTCAAACGAAATATCAATGAGGAGAGTTAGATTTTTCTAGCTCTCCTGCTGTGGAATTATTATAATGGTAAATCAAGGGGGTGTTGAAATGAGAATAGCGATTATCGAAGATGATGAAATCACTCGTTTGGAGCTTTCTAAACTATTGAACACACAAGGATATGAAACAGTTTTATTGACTGACTTTGGAAATCTGACAGAGGAATTAAAGCAATATTCCATAGAACTGGTTCTGCTTGATATTAACCTGCCGTATGAGAATGGCTACGAAGTATGCAGGAAAATAAAACAAGTCATGCCAGTACCGATTATCTTTGTAACAAGCTGCAATACGGACATGGATGAATTGAACAGTATTTTGCTGGGTGGAGATGCTTTTATCACCAAGCCTTATAACACAGCAATTCTGCTGGCAAAGATTTCATCCTTGATGAAACGAGCTTACCCGATAGAACAAATTGAGCGTCTGAATTGGCAAGGAGCGATTCTTCACTTAGAAAGTAGCACGATTGAATATGACGGTAACCAAGCAGAACTGACAAAGAATGAATTGAAAATATTATATTATCTTTTCAAACACGCAGGAAAGATTTGTTCCCGTAATGATATTGTAGATTATCTATGGGACAATCAGCTATATGTGGATGACAATGCTTTGAGCGTCAATATCA
>OHKW01001243.1_pt1 | contig 10525 bp, 10 predicted proteins | sample 1568931 | NCBI WGS metagenome assembly OHKW01 (sample SAMEA3879536, study PRJEB24766) | human gut metagenome | biome: human-associated habitat; feature: feces | place: USA | collected 1985/1987 | reverse complement strand
CGGTACTCCGGACGGAAATCATGCCCCCACTCCGAGATGCAGTGGGCTTCGTCGACGGCATAGAACGATATGGGAACGGTCTTTAGAAATTCTATGTTCTCCTCCTTGGTCAGCGATTCGGGCGCCACGTAGAGCAGTTTGGTCTTGCCCGAGGCGACGTCGGTTTTCACCTGGTCGATGGCGCTGCGGTTGAGCGAGGAGTTGAGAAAATGGGCTATGCCATCGTCGGTGCTGAAATTCCGCATGGCATCCACCTGATTCTTCATCAGGGCGATGAGCGGGGAGATGACGATGGCGGTGCCCTCCATGAGCAGCGACGGCAGCTGATAGCAGAGCGACTTGCCTCCGCCGGTGGGCATAAGCACGAACACGTCGTTGCCGTCCATCAGCGAGAGTATTATTTCCTGTTGGTTGCCTTTGAAATTGTCAAATCCGAAATGGACTTTCAGGGCGTCTGCAAGCTGTTGTTGAGTTGTCATGGATTTTTGGAGATATGAGCGGGTTGTGAGAGATTGGCTTGTTCCGGAAGGGTCAATGTTTTTCTATCCCTTTGTTAAGCTCGAAGTGCGATTGCTGGAGCTTTTCGAGCACGTAGGGAGCGGTGACATTGAAGGAATGTTTTTTCGAGGAGGGGAGCTCGTACATGGAGTCGATCATCACGGTCTCCACAATGGCGCGGAGGCCGCGGGCGCCAAGCTTGTACTCTATGGCCTTGTCCACAATCATGTCGAGGGCTTCCGGCTCGAAGGTGAGCTTGATGCCGTCCATGGCGAACAGCTTTTCGTACTGCAGGGTGATGGCGTTTTTAGGCTCTGTGAGGATGCGCCTCAGTGCAGTGCGGTCGAGCGGTTCGAGATGGGTCAGAATGGGCAGTCGTCCTATGATTTCGGGAATCAGTCCGAACGATTTGAGGTCCTGCGGGGCCACGTAGCTCAGATAGTTTTCCTTGTCCACGCGCTTGCGGGCAGGGTCGGTGGAGTAGCCCACCACGTTGGTGTTGAGACGCTGGGCGATTTTGCGCTCGATGCCGTCGAAAGCACCTCCGCAGATGAACAGGATGTTCTTCGTGTCCACCGGAATCATGCGCTGCTCGGGGTGCTTGCGGCCGCCTTGCGGGGGCACGTTCACGATGGAGCCCTCAAGCAGTTTCAGCAGTCCCTGCTGCACGCCTTCGCCGCTTACGTCGCGGGTGATGGAGGGATTGTCGCCCTTGCGGGCTATTTTGTCGATTTCGTCGATGAACACTATGCCGCGTTCGGCTTTGGCCACATCATAGTCGGCCACCTGAAGCAGGCGCGTGAGCAGGCTCTCGATGTCCTCGCCCACATAGCCGGCCTGTGTGAGCACGGTGGCGTCGACGATGGTGAACGGCACATCGAGCATGCGGGCTATGGTTTTGGCAAGGAGGGTCTTGCCTGTGCCGGTGGGGCCGACGAGCACGATGTTGCTCTTTTCGATGTCCACATCGTCGGTGGGCTGCTCGAGGCGTTTGTAGTGGTTGTAGACGGCCACCGACAGATAGCGCTTGGCGGCGTCCTGACCGATTACGTACTGGTCGAGCTCCCGGCAGATCTCTTTCGGCTTGGGAAGCTTCTTGAGGTCGAGCGGTTTGGCTTTGGCGGCTTTCTCCTTCTGGTCCTCGCCACGGAATTCGGCAAGAAGTTCGTGGATGCGGTCGGCGCATTCGGCACACAGGCACACGTTGTGCTGAAGCCCCGAGGGGATCATCACTTCGCTTTCCGATTCGGGCCGGCCGCAGAAAGAACAGCAAATCTGATTTTTTTTAGCCATTTGTATTTGTCTGTAAAAACAGCTTTATTTCGTTTTCGTTTATTCCGCAACGTGGCAGTCGTGACAGGTCACGACCCTACAGGGTTGGCGGAATCATGGGGCACATGCCGGGTGCGGGGCATCAGGCCTGCTGTCCCTTCACCAGAACGCGGTCAATCATGCCGTAGTCCAGAGCCTCCTGGGCTGTCATCCAGTAGTCGCGGTCGGAGTCGCGCTCCACTTTTTCGAAAGGCTGGCCGGAATGGTCGGCTATGATGTGATAGAGTTCCTTTTTGAGTTTCTGGATTTCACGTGCTGTAATCTCGATGTCGGATGCCTGTCCCTGGGCGCCTCCCATGGGCTGGTGAATCATCACGCGCGAGTGCTGCAGAGCGAAACGTTTTCCTTTCTGGCCTGCGACGAGCAGCACGGCAGCCATGGATGCGGCCATACCTGTGCAGATGGTGGCCACGTCGCTTGAGATATACTGCATCGTGTCGTAGATGCCGAGACCTGCATATACCGATCCGCCGGGCGAGTTGATGTAGATTGTCACATCCTTGCCGGGATCGGCCGAGTCGAGATAGAGCAGCTGTGCCTGCACCACGTTTGCCGAATAGTCGTTTACGTCGGTGCCGAGGAAGATGATGCGGTCCATCATGAGGCGTGAGAACACGTCCATCTGCGCCACGTTGAGCTGGCGTTCCTCAATGATGGTGGGGGAGATGTAGCTTGAACGGATGGCATTGTCGGTGGCCGAGGTGTACTGGTCGAGAGCAAGGCCGTTCATGCCGAGATGTTTTACCGCGAAATTGCGGAAATCGTTGTTTCTGTTCATATTTTTATCTGCAAATCAATTCATGTTTGTATGGCCCGAAGGCTTCGGGCAAGGTTTGGTAATTCAAAGATAATACTTTTTTCTGAAAATATCAAATATTGTTGCTGCATCGGGGCATGCAATTCCCTTCTGGCACTATGCAGCGCACCGCACGCAATGGCGGGTGGCCACTGCATGCGGTGCGTGTGTAATGTTAAAAAGTTATGGAGGAGGGAGGGTTACCAGTTGACCGGCTCATTCAGGATGTTTCCGTCCGCTGCGTCGTCGGCAGTGAATGTGTTGCCGCTATACTGCACGCAGAGCATCACCAGCGGGGCGGTGCCGTTGTTCCGCACCGAACGCTTCCCGTCGGGCGCCACACGGACCACGGAGCCTTCCTCCACGGGAAACACTTCGCCGTCTACCTGGAATTCGCCTTTGCCTGAAAGGAAGAAGTACAGCTCCTCGTGATTTTTGTGCGTATGGAGGAAGCCGGTCTGCTGCCCGGGTGCGAATACCTGAAATGAGAATTCACCACCGGTGGCACCGACGGCTTGGCCGCCGAATACTTTTCCCGGAATCTTGATTTCCGGACCGAGCTGGAGGACGTAATCCTTGATGTCGGTCAGTTTGCCGAAGTTGGCAGCGCTGAAATTCGCGCCTTTGCCGATTGTCTGAATCTGTTTCATTGTGTTGGTATATTTGTTCGATTTGCTGCAAAGTTACAACGCAAACGGCGTTGTGTCAAGAGGTTACTTTTCTACCATATAGTAACCTTTTTATCACTTTTGCAGAGCGGCAGGCAATTGGCGGTTTAAATTTTTCGGAAAATAATTTATCGGATTTGTGTATATGCGGATTTGATAGTAGCTTTGTGAAATAAAGTGTAATTTAAATGAAAAAGAAAGAAAACAGCAATTCAATCATCGAGATTTGTCCGATACGCAATGTGGTGGCCAGATTCGGCGACAAATGGTCGCTGCTGGTTTTACTGGTGATCAACGGAGCGGGTGTTGTGAGGTTCAACGAGCTGGGGCGTATGATTCCCGATATTTCCACACGGGTGCTCTCCACCACACTTAAGACACTGGATGCCGACGGCCTGATTGACCGCAAGGTGTATGCGCAGGTGCCACCCAAAGTGGAGTATACGCTCACTGACACCGGCCGCTCGCTCATTCCGCTGATAATGCAGCTCACGGAATGGGCGCAGCAGAACATGAAAAACGTGATGACCCACCGCCGCCGCTACGAATCGGCAAAAAAGCAGGGGCAATGATGCATATGATCACTGCCCCGATTGTTGTGTTGATGGATATCCCTTTGCGCACATGAATCTTTTCGGTTCCGTTGTCGAGAATCATCTCGCCGGAGTACACATAGTTGAGCGCATATTCCCGCGAGCGGTGGATGCAGCCGCTAAGGTCGTCGTAAAAGAAGCTGTAGAACACATTGTTGTAATTGAATATCAGCTTCATCGGGCCGAGGTTCTCTTTCTGGTTTATTGCCATTGCCATTTAAATGTTATAAGGGCAAAATTAGTAATAAAAAACTGTCGTGCCATCACTCTGCGGCTCAAAACGCATGTCTCTGCGGGTCAAGGCCGCCAACAATAAAACGCGATGTTGATTGCAGCTATATGCCGGATGCAACAGGCGCTGTGCTCCTTATGACGGGGGCACAGCGCCTGCTGATGTTGGGTTGTATGGCTTGTTATTCGGCCTGTGCGAGCTGCTTGAACTCGTCGAGGCTTACGGTCTTTTCGTCGAGGTTGACGAGGGCCTTTACCACATTGAAGAGTTTGCGGTTGGCCACGTCCTCGGTCATGCGCGAACGGTAGTTCTTGTCCTCAAGGATGCGACGTGCGTAGTTTGTGAGGGTCTCTTCGTCCATGTTGGTCATGCCGTACTGTGCGAACTGCTGCATGGCAATTGCCTTGGCGAAGTTGAGCATATCGTCTTCGGTGACCTTGATGTCGTGTGCTGCTGCGATTTTGCCGCGGAGCAGTTCCCATTTGATGGAGTCGACCATCTTGGAGTATTCCTCGTCCACATTTTCGGCGGTGAGACCTTCGTTGCGGGCAACGAGCCATTTCTTGAGGAATTCGGCGGGGAGATCGAAGTTGCCGAATTTTTCAATAATCAGTTTCTGGGCGTCGCGGTTGAACAGATGGTCGCTGTTGGGGGCGAGCTGCGAGGCAATCATCTTGCGGAGTTCGGCGAAATATTTGTCTTCGTCGGTTACCTCGGCGTTGCCGGGGAATACTTCTTTATAGAATTCCTCGCCATGCTGTGCGGGCTTGAGGACGATGATTTCGGAGATTGCAAGTTCGAAATCGCCGGTGAGTGTAACGGCTTTGTCCTTGTCGACGTGGAGCATGGAGGCAAGTTCTGCGGCATTGCCGTTGCATGTCTTGAAGGGATTGAACACTACCTTGTCGCCGACTTTCTTGCCGAGGAACAGGGCTGCCTGCTCTTTGTCGGTGAAGTACATGGGGGCAACGATGCCGTCCACAACCTGCACTGCATCTTCGTCGGTGCGCACTGTGCCGTCTTCGGCCAGCTGCATGATGGCACCTTTCACAAGGGCTTTGGCATCAACTTCCTCGCCGGGAACCTGTGCGCCGAAACGCTCGCAGAGGGCGGTGTCCTGCTCTTTCACCATTTCGTCAGTTACGTTGATGGTGTAGTAGGGCACTGTGATGTCCTTGTTAAGCTCTACGTTGATTTCGGGAGCGAGACCGATTTCGTATTCGAAAGTGTAGTCGGTGTCGTCGAGGTTGATTTCCTTGACTTCAACGGGGAGGGGTTCGCCGAGAACGTCAAGCTTGTTTTCGCGGATATAATCGATTACGGCACGATAAACCTCTTCGTTGAGCACGTGGCTTTTCACGTCTTTGCCGAAGCGGCGACGCAGCTGGTCGATGCTTACATGGCCCTTGCGGAAGCCGGGAATCTGGCGTGTGCGGCCAATTTCTTTAAGTTCTTTGTCGACCTTCTGAGCGTAGTCGTCCTTGACAACTTCAACTTTTATGCGGCCTTCGAGATTGCCGTTCTTTTCAAGCGTAACTTGCATATATTAAGTGTTTTTAGGCATGGCCACGCCGCTGTGCGGCCCGGCTGTGCATAAGTTGTTATTATTGATTTTCGGTTTTAGCGGTGCAAAATTAAGCAATAATTTTCTATTTGAGAAATAATTAACGGAATTTGAGCAACATTTCGACGTTGATTTCAGCCGATTTGCGAGTGTGACTTCATGTTGATTTCAGGAGCTTAAATTCGTGCGGGCAAATTCCACTGTCTGCATGATGTGACGTGATAAAATGGAGATGTAAGTCAGCTCCGGTCCGTGAGAATGCGCAACAGGCGTGGTGACACCTTCCCGATCAGCAGGTAAAGCCCCGTCAGGGCAGCAAGGATGCCGATATAAGTGGCAATGTATGCGGCGGCCAAAGCCATGTCGGAAGTGTGGCGGATGATGGCGAACGTGGATGGCAAAATGGCATTGTGTCAGTCGCCGGTCACGGTGGCCACTATGCGCCGTGCGCCGCCGTAGTCGCGGAACTCACAGAGATAAATTCCCTGCCAGGTGCCGAGATTGAGTCTGTGGTTAGTTACGGGAATCGTGAGCGATGAGCCGACGATTACGGATTTGGCATGCGACGGCATATCGTCGGGCCCTTCGTCGGTGTGAAGGTAGAACGGTGCATTCTCCGGCACAAGCCGGTCGAAAATGGCATTCATGTCGTGCCTTACGTCGGGGTCGGCATTTTCGTTCAGCGCGAGTGCCGCCGATGTGTGCTTGATGAGCAGGTTGAGCAGCCCTACACGCGGCAGCGTAGGCAACTGGCCGAGAATCTCGCCAGTCACCAGATGTATGCCCCTCCCGCGCGGGCGCAGTGTGAATTCAGTCTGTTCTGTCATGTCTGTCTGTCGGATAATAATTTGTCGCGGCCACCTGCCGCCAAACGAATGCAAAGATAATGAAAATGATAGGTCGGTTTGAAACGGGTGAGGGATGGCGGCTGTTAAAATTTTGTTAATTTGTGGGGCAGCATCACTTAATTGGCTGCGTTGGCCTAACTTTGCAAGTCTAACAAGGCATAGCATAAAGAATATGAGTATAGTTCAATATAAGGATGTGGAGATTCTGCGTGATGAGCTTGTGGTGCTCAAGCATGTTGATTTCTCCCTTTCCGAAGGCGAGTTCGTTTATCTTATCGGTAAAGTGGGCAGCGGCAAGTCGAGTCTTTTGAAGTCGATGTATGCCGAAATTCCGGTATTTACCGGCGAGGCCCGCGTGATGGATTTCGACCTCGTGGGTATCAAGCGTAAGGATGTGCCTATGCTGCGCCGTCAGATCGGCATTGTGTTTCAGGATTTTCAGCTGCTCACGGACCGCACGGTGTTCCAGAACCTGAAATTCGTGCTTGATGCCACCGGCTGGAAGAACAGCGACGAAAAGGAGGAACGCATTGAGCATGTGCTGGGTCGTGTGGGCATGGCCAACAAGAGCTACAAGATGCCGCATGAGCTTTCGGGCGGCGAACAGCAGCGCATCGTCATTGCCCGTGCCTTGCTCAACAATCCGCGTCTGATTCTGGCCGACGAACCCACCGGCAATCTTGACCCCGTGACGGGTGACAACATTGTGCGCACGCTCAGGGAAATCTCGGAGCACGGCACCGCCGTTGTGATGGCCACCCACAACCTCCAGCTTGTGGAGCAGTATCCTGCCCGTGTGCTGCACTGCATTGACAAGCAGCTTGTGGATCAGGACAACGTGGAAATCTGACCTCCGCGCCATTGTCATTACAAAAAAACTAAGCAGAAGCAATCCCGCAAACACTCAACAGAAGCAATCCCGCATTCACCACATATGAAAGTATTGAAATTCGGAGGCACCTCCGTCGGAAGTGCCAAACGCATAAAAGAGGTGGCCGCCCTCGTCACTCCCCGCGGCAACAACATCATTGTGCTTTCGGCCATGTCAGGCACCACCAACACGCTGGTGGAGATAGCCGAATACCTTTACCGCCATAATGTAAACGGCGCAAAGGCCACCATCAATAGCCTGGAGAAAAAATATACCGAGGTCATAGCCGAGCTTTACGACAAAGAGGCCACCCGGGAGGCTGCCACGGCTGCCGTCGGCGATGTGTTCCGCTTCCTGCGCACCTTTGCACATGAAGGGGAGTTCACCTCCGTGCAGGAGAAGGAGATTCTGGCTCAGGGCGAACTTATCTCCACCACCCTGATGCATCTCTACATGCAGGAGCAGGGCACGGCTTCGGTGTGGCTTCCGGCACTCGAATTCATGCGTACCGATGCCGACGGCGAGGCTGACGTGGATTATATCACCTCTCATCTGCAGCCCATGCTCGATGCTCATCCCGAAGCCGCGCTGTTCGTCACACAGGGCTTCATATGCCGGAATGCGGCAGGCGACATCGACAATCTGCAGCGCGGCGGCAGCGACCTTACCGCATCGCTCATCGGGGCCGCCATCTATGCCGAGGAGATAGAGATATGGACCGACATAGACGGTATGCACAACAACGACCCACGTTTCGTGGAGCACACCGAGCCGGTGCACGAGCTGCATTTCGACGAGGCTGCCGAGCTTGCCTATTTCGGTGCAAAGATTCTGCATCCGGCCTGCGTGATGCCCGCCAAGCTCAACAATATCCCCGTGCGAGTGCTCAACACAATGGATCCGACTGCACGCGGCACATTGATATACAATACCGTACATTCCCGTTCCATCAAGGCTGTGGCCGCCAAGGACAACGTCATTGCTATAAAAATCAAATCCACGCGCATGCTCACGGCGCAAGGGTTCATCCACCGCGTGTTCGAGATATTCGACGCCTACAAGCGTCCCATCGACATGATCGCCACCTCTGAGGTCGGCGTGACCGTGACGGTTGACTCACCCCTGAAACTCGAGCATATCATCGACGAGCTGAAAGAGATCGGCACCGCGGAGGTGGGTATTTCGGTGACTATCGACAATCCGCTGAAACTGGAGCACATCATCGACGAACTTAAAGAGATAGGCACCGTCACCGTAGACTATGATATGGTGATTGTGTGCGTGGTTGGCGACCTTGAATGGCACAACCGAGGCTTCGAGGCCAAGGCCGTCGATGCGTTGCGCGACATCCCCCTGCGCATGATTTCCTACGGAGGCTCGAACTACAACATCTCATTCCTTGTGAAGAAGGAGGATAAGGTGCGCGCCCTCAATGCGCTGTCCGATAAATTGTTCCTGTCCGAATAATCACTTTCTGCTACTCTCAGCACAAACATGGCCGACAATTACATTGAGCGAAAGATGGAGGAGCTGCGCAGCGGAAAAAACGCCTCTGCCCGTATTCGCCGCACCCCGTCGGGGGCGCGGGCCGGACATCTCGATCTGAAATTTCCGCCTCGCCGTGTGGTGGTCACCGGAGGTGCCTCCGGCATAGGCCGCGCCATAGTCAAGGCTTATGCCGATGCAGGATGCCGCACCGCGTTCTTCGATGTGGACACCGATGCCGGAACGGCCACGGCGCGTGCCACAGGCTCACGGTTCATTCCGCTCGATTTGCGCGACGCAGCCATGTTTCAGATCCGTCTTGAGGAACTGCTGCACGAGTGGGGCGACATAGATATTATAATAAATAATGCCGGCGTGGCGAATTTCAGCCCGATAGAACAGACCACCGTTGAGGAGTTCGACGATGTTTTGGCCGTGAATCTGCGTCCGGCATTTGTGGCAGCCCGCACACTGGCTCTTCACCGCCGCGGACTGGCTGTGCCTAATCCTTACGGGCGTATAATAAACGTGGCGTCAACCAGAGCTTTCCAGAGCGAGAGGGGCACCGAGGCATATTCGGCATCAAAAGGGGCGCTTGTGGCGCTCACCCATGCGCTCATGATGTCGCTGTCGCCCTATGGAATCACCGTAAACAGCATTTCGCCCGGCTGGATAGAGACCGGCGATTATGACCGCCTTTCCGCCGCCGACCATTCGCAGCATCCGTCAGGAAGGGTGGGGCGTCCCGACGATGTGGCGCGCCTGTGCCTGATGCTCTCGCTTCCAGACAACGATTTCATCAACGGCGAGAATATCGTGGTAGACGGAGGAATGACGCGGCGCATGATTTATGCCGAATGATTCCTGCCGCCGGGTGAGCTGCCGGAAGCAGCTTATTCCTTGTCGATATGTTTTGAAAGTGCCTTGTAGCATCTCGATGTACCCAGACATGTGAGCACATCGCCCTGTTCCACTGTCAGCGAGGTATCACTGGCGGTGTCGAGTGCGCGAAGCTGTGTGGCAGGGAGTCCCATCACATTTGCAGTGGCCCGGGGACGTGAAGCTCCGATGAGAGTCAGTCCGAACATACTGTCGGGGTTCATATCGGAGTAATACATCCCGAAGAAATAGCCGGGAGCGGCGAAGCGCATCACGTAACGTTCCGAATCAATCCGCAGGGTCTCCACGGCAGTGGACATCTCCATTTCGTTGGCGAGGTCGTTGGCGGCGCGTTGCTCGGGATTCAGGATGCGTTCCACATGCATTCCTTCAAGAATGGCCCGGTGGAGGTCGTCGATGGCGCGGGCAAAAATCTTGCGCACACCGAGTTTACGGAGGAGTGCCACGGTCTTTATGCTTGCCCCGAAGTTTTCGCCGATGGCCACAATCACAAGGTCAACGTTTTTCAGCGGGAGCGCGCCGATGGCCTGCTCGTCGGTGGAGTCGATGATATATGCCGTGGCTATATAGTCCTTTATGGCATCGACGGCCGTTTCCTTGTGGTCGGCGCCTATCACCTCATGACCCATGTCGGTGAGGTCCTTTGCCAGGTTGGTGCCGTAGATGCCGACGATGACGGGAATACCCATCTGGTTCAGCTCGCTGTTGCGATAGAACGGGGTGCCGCCGCCGCGGCGG
>OHKW01001234.1_pt1 | contig 10585 bp, 8 predicted proteins | sample 1568931 | NCBI WGS metagenome assembly OHKW01 (sample SAMEA3879536, study PRJEB24766) | human gut metagenome | biome: human-associated habitat; feature: feces | place: USA | collected 1985/1987 | reverse complement strand
AGTCCTTCGGCAGCGGCGGTGTCTGAGAGAGCTCCGCATCCCACGGATCGGTTTCCTTTCTGTGCCGGCGTTCCAGTTCAGCATCACGAACGGCGCGCTGAAATTTCAGAATAGCCCGATATACGTTTTTTTCATCCGACACCAGATATTGCCGGATCTGTGCATCATCCACGGCGCTGATCCACACGTTATTGGATCCCTTCGCCTGCCATTCCAAGCAGTCGATCTTTGCCGTCCGCCATTTGTCATGGGCACGGTCATAGGTGAGAAACTGCTGCTTTTCTTTCTCCATGAAAATCTCATAGACCGGCAGCGTCCCACCAAGGCGCATTGCGTCCGGGTCGTACAGGGTGACCTTCAAAATGCCGCCTTCCACCGAGCTTCGTGCAAAACCGCTGTATCGGCATCGATAGGAAGTGTTCCAGCCCGAACCGACCTTGACCGGGACATCCTCGCAGGCCACCGCAAGCATTTCTTCAGTCGCAGGCAGATCCTTCATTTTCAACAGGCTGTCCTTTTTCATTTCTGCACCGCCTCTCTTTTCACAAAATCAATGTCATACCATACTCCGGGCCGAATTTTTTCTCCATCTACTTCGGCAACAGCAATCTGACAGATTACTTCGGTTTCACGCCGCTCTCTGGCAAATGCGAGAATATCGCCCAGTTTTCCACACGCAGCGGGTTCCTTGCCTCGAACGATGGCATAGCCGCCGCGGCTGACGCCGTGCTCACGCTGTACCTTGCCGCTTACCTTGCGGCATGGGTGATCCACCATGTAGGCAAGTGCATGGAGAAAGAATTCTTTCCTCGTCAGCTGCCGCAGGATCGTCAGCTCTGTGCAGGCAATTTTGGAGTCACGATCGTCCTCGTCAATATCCCCGCCGGGCTGCACCAAGCAGTAAATGGAGCGATTCATGTCGCCATAGTAGGAAAGACAATCCAGCGGGTCCTCCGCACAGTGAAAGCCGTTGCTGGCGCAGTTTGCCTCCGGGGTGACATTCTTTCCCATGACGAACCGATAGCCACGGCAGGAGAGATCCGGCTCAAAGCCTTTATAAGCGTACATCAGGCTGCCTCCCCAAAGGAGGAGAGGTCGCCCAACGAGATCTGCCCATCGTCGGCTTCCGCTTTTTTCGGCGGTTCCTTCTTCTCCGGCTCTTTCTTCTTTTCTTCCTTTTTCTTCTTGGAAACGGACTTGGAAGATGTTTTCCCACGATAGGGCTGCGGGACAAATTCCTCTTCATCCCCCTGATCCTCCTTGGCATCGGGGTCACGGAAATAGTCCTCCGCCCACTGATAGCAGAGATCATCGGGAATATCGCAGCCGTATGCCTGCTGGCCGGGGCCCGGCTGAACGCCGTTCGCTTTCAACTCATCCTGCACATAGTCCCATGACTTTCGGCTGATATACTGGAAGCAGTGGATCATGCTCTTGCGCGGGTGCATGGTAAGCCGTGCAAAATCGAGGTCATCAATGCACTTGGTCTGGATAAACTCGGAAACGCTTTCTTTCATGTTGCGCCGTGTCAGCTTCTCCGTATCTGCGGACACGCGCTTTGCGGCAGCCTTGAGCAGTTCAGCCGGGCTCATGGCATCCAACTTTTCCAATGCAGCCTGTTCCGCCCGCTGCTTTTCTGCCTGCCTGGCGTCCCATTCTGCCTTGCGCTTGGCTTCAGCCGCTTCGTGCGCACGGCGAGCCTCGTCCTCACTTTGGGTATCAGAGACGGCCGACGGTTCGCTGACCGCTGTGGCCGGAGCCGGTTCTGTGTCCGGCGAGGAACCGCCTGTTGCCGGCTCCGCGGAGACCGTCTGCGGCATATCCATATCATCATCTTCCATAAAGGCGTCGGAAACGGCAGCCTCATTATTTTGAAGCTCGTAATCCACGTTTGAAAAAGCGCCCATTCGTACATTCCTCCTAAATAAAATTTTGAAAAGGACGCTCCTGTGCCAATGGCACAAGGCGTCCTTTTTACATACTTGGCTCAGACCGTGTAGACCAGTGTGCTGAATGGGTCGAAGCAGTAGCACACAACAGTCGGATACTGAGCAGCCGTTCTTTGAATTTCCTGTTGGATGGCAAGGGCCTCACCCATTCCGCAGGGCGTATCCCAGCCGGTCCAGACCATAGCTGTGAAATAGCGGTGTTCCGGATAATACCGTATCTCTGCGCCTAAATTCCCGCAAAGCTGTAATACCGCTTCAAGAGATTCCTTTCTTTGTTTCTCCATTGCAGCATACTCATGCCTTCTTTGCCAGCGCGGGTGAAAATTTCACCTGCACAAATCCGGCCATATCACAGTAAAAGTATCTGCGCTCGCTTTCATCATACAATTCCAGCACATCAGAGGGCGCGATGCTGCGGCCACGATAGTCCGGGGGGAACGCCTGGTTATAGCGTGCAAAAATGCGCTCCAGAATATCACGTTCATCTTGCCCGACGGGGTAGATCAGCTCACCGTCATAAACGAGTGTGTATTCCGCCGCGGGTGGCTGCTGAAAGCCGGTCTTGTGCAGCGCGTCAATGCCGCCAAAGGCGAATGCGCGCGTCTCGCCATGCTCCAAATCCAGCTGATAAACACGAAACCGCTGCGTTTTACGCTGACTGTCCAGCAGCTCCTGAAAAGAAACGCCGGGGGCAGTCTGTAAGTACGCATCGTATTCCTGCTCCGTCAGCCCCAGATACTCCCGCAGGGAAATACTGTCCACCTTCATCGCATGCCATTTTTCCGTACAGGTTTCCAGCATTTCCAGCCCGCACAGTCCGTTGAGATATTGCTCCTTAAATGTCATTCCTGGATCCTCCTTCATTTTCTGTTCTTTCCGGCGCAGCGCAAGCTGCCAATCGTCAATGCCCTTGTAATTGGGATTCCATGTGAGCCTGCGGCAGCGCATCCCGTGCTTGGCCGCCAGCGCATAGATCTTCGATGCGCCTTTTCCCACCATTTCATTACTGTACTTATCCATGTCCTCCGCCTCGATGATCTCCTCCGTTCCGTTTCGGTGCAGGAACGCAAACAGTCCATCCAGCTTGGCGGTGTTGTTAACGCCCAGCGTGGCAACAAAGGTCCTGTGCATCAGCGCGTGAGCGACATCCGCCTTGAGGCAGCCTTCCGTCACATATACAACGCGGGAGCAGGGGTCGCCCACAAAATGAATGGGGCTCCCCGAGGTCGTTCCCATGCGCTTTCCCGTGGAAGACAGCGTCAGATATTTCACGCCCGTTTTCTCCGGTGGATCGTCTTTATCCTTGAGCGGATGATCCAATCGGATCTGTGCGCCGCGGATCAGACCGTCTACACCGAAGATGGGAATGATGATGCCTGATGTCCGCTGGTGGAATTTGACCGTCCAGCAGCCGTTATCATCCACATAGAAGCCGGGAACACCCTGCACCCTGCAGCCCGCCTTGACCAACCGATTGGTCAGGGAGCGGCACAGGAAAGGGGGCGGCGTACTCTTGAAGCCAAAGCGCGTGATCTCATCGTCGGACAGCCCCCGCACAGACTGAAGGTGTGTGTGGTGCGCCGGAATGAGGGTCAGCATGGACAGCAGCATGGAGAGGGTCTGATGCACTTCCTGAACAGAAGCCGCGTCAGACTGCTCGGCCTCCGCAGGCGTCGTCTTCTCCGGAACGGTATAGTCCGGCGAAAAACCATTTACCGCCAAAGCGTCGCAGATCTCCCGATAAGCGTCTGAATTGCTGACGCCATACACCTTTGCGTAAAGGGACAGCATTCCGCCGCCTTCACCGCAGTAGTTACAGCGCCACAGGTCTTTTGCCGTGTTCAGATTCATTTTCCCCCGGCGGTCACCGCAGATGGGACAATCCACATACACCTGACCGGGAGCCCTCCGCCTGATATTCAGGCGGAGGAGCCCGGCCACATCCATAATACCAAAGGGGAGATCATGCTTTTTCCCGTAATTCAAACCAGCATCCCTCCCAAGACGCAAAATTTACGGATGGAAAGCGGTCAGCTTGCCTTTAACTGCTGCGAACCGCCCATCAGAAGCATGGCGGCAGCCTTCATAATATTGCCGCAATCCTCACAGAGATAGGCGTAATATTTCAGGCTGGAGGGACGCTGCTCAGAAACCTGTGCCATCGTCCAGCCCTTATTGACGCCGGTGGTCACGACCAGCTCCGCGGCTTCCTCTTCCGTCATCAGCGAAAGGATCTCGTCCACCGTCATATCGTCCGAATATTTCGGTGCAGCCGCTGTCGATGCCGCTGCCGGCATATCGACCACGACAGGCTTCACCGTCCGCGCTGTTTCAGCCCGCTCCGTGACCGCAGCCTCCGCCGTTTCCGAAGAAATCTCCTGCGCCTTTTGGGGCATAACCGGATCAGGCTCAGAAGCCGCAGCTCCGCCACTTAACGCCTGCAGCAGACTCATGGCGTCTGAAACGCTTTCCGTCTGCTGGGTGGTGTGAACCTCTTGCTGATTTACGTTGGGCGTCTTTGCCGCCTCCTGCGGTTGAACCTCTTGCGGTGTAGGCACTGCCTGCACCGGATGATTTTCGCCGATAGGATCTTCTCGCTGCGGCGCTGCGGCTCCATTTACCGCCAGAGCAGTCTCCTGACGATTTACAGTGCCCGTTGCGACTTCCTGTTTCCCATCGGCCTGTGCATCTACCGCCGCAGAGGGGGTGATCTCACAGAGCTGGATGCCGAAGCCTGCATTATCCAGCGCCGTTTTCAGCGCCTCGTCCTGCGCGGCCTGCACATAGCGTCCGGCAGGAGCCTGAGCCTTTTCCACCGCCGCGGTAAAATTGGTAATGGGCTGGTTGTCCTCTCTGGACAGAAATACCTGCGCCTCATAAACGGCGATCTGATCTGTGATCTGCAGCCGGTTCAGCAGCATTTTTCCATCGGGGCAGGCCAATCGGAACCAGAGCCGCTGATAGCGCGGCTCCAGCTCGATTCCGCCGTTGGCGTTTCTTTTCAGAAAGCGCAGCGGGTCAAAGCCCTGCACCCTACGAAGCTGCTGCACGGCAGGAATCGCTTGGGTCAGCATAATTCTTTCTCTGGACATGGTTTGATACTCCCTTCATAAAATAAATAAGAGATGACTGTGCGTTTTTTTGCACATTCATCTCACATTAACTGGCACGCTGCCATTCTTCGCCCTCTTCGTTACGGAGAGCCTTGCGCGTGACTGCCTTATAGTAGAGGGCGATGCGTTCGCCCAGCATGGTATTGCGTTTTCCTTTTCGGCTCCGATGGATCGCCATATACAGCGCCCGTTTCTCACCCACCAGCAGCACGCGGCGCTTGGCACGCGTGATTGCCGTGTAGAGAAGATTCCGCGTCAGGAGCACATTATGGGCAGCCAGCAGTGGAATAATGACCGTATCATACTCGGAACCCATGCTTTTATGGATCGTAATGGCGTAGGATAACTCCAAATCATCCAGAAGCACCTGCGGGCAATCCATATAGCGGCCGTCAAACTCGATCACGACATTGGTGCCGCTGATTTTGCGGATGGTACCGATGTCACCGTTGAAAATACCTTCGCCGACCTGCTTGCCGGAGCGGTCATACAGCTTGATGTCGTAATTATTCCGCATCTGCATCACGCGGTCATTGAGGCGGAATATCTTTCCGGCGTACACGATCTCCGGTGTCTCCGGCGATGCGGGGTTGATCTCCTCGCGGATAGCTTCATTCAGGCTGTTGACCGATGCCTCGCCCTCAGAGCGGAACGGCGATAAAATTTCCACCTGCTCGATTCCTTTTGCGGCGATCTGCTCCTGATACAGCTCACGGATGATGCCGGCAGTCTCCTCCTGGCTCTCTGCCTTGTGAAAGGCAAAGTCCTCACCATAGTAGAGCGTCGTTTTGCCCTCGTTGATAAAACGGGCATTGTGGGCGATCAGGCTATCCTGTGCCTGACGGAAGATCTCATCCAGCACCGTGACTGGCACAACGCCGGAGCCGATCAGCTCGTGAAATACATCACCGGCGCCCACACTCTCTAACTGGTCTGCATCACCGACCAAAAGGACTTTGGTGCCGGGGCGCAAGCGTGAAAAGAGCTGATGGATCAGCCACATATCGACCATGGAAGTCTCGTCCACGATCAGGAGCCCTGCTTCCAGCGGTTTCCGTTCCCGGTCTTTCTTCGATTCCGAATCACCGTGAAGCTTCAGGATGCTGTGGAGCGTCTGTGCTTCATCGATCCCCGTTGCCTCCGCCATACGCCGGCTCGCCTTACCTGTGGGCGCTCCGAGTACGATCTTCTGCCGCGGATAGAGTTGACGGTACACTTCGATCACCGTTTTCAGAACCGTGGTTTTGCCGGTGCCGGGGCCGCCTGTGATGATGGACAGGTTATGCCGGAACACCATTTCCACGCCTTCTGACTGGCGTTTGGACAGGTTGAGCCCTAAGCTATTCTTTACTCGCTCCAACGGCTGCGCAATGTCTACCACCGCCGGCTTTGCCAGAAACAGCTCTACCGCTTTCTGTGCGGTTTCGCTCTCCTGCAGGAATTGCTTGGGCAGATACACATTGCCGTGATTCGATACCACCTCATCCTGCCGGATCATGGCAGACAGTTCCTGTTCGACCTGGCTCATGGGGACGCGCATCTGCGGGAGGGGTATCCGCTCATTGAGCAGCTGCATAGCCGCTTTGAGCAAAGACTCCGCCTCCAGATAGAGATGCCCATCCTTTGTCCGTGCGTCCTCCAGCGCATAAAAGAGCGCACCGTGGACGCGCTTCGGATCACGCAGATCTCCACCGGATTTTTGTACGATGGCATCAATGCGCTTGAAGCCGAATCCCGGCACCTGACAGAGATTGAAGGGACTCTGTCTCACAATGTCCGCACAGGCAGGACCGAAATGCTGATAGATCTTCTGCGCGGTCGTCGGCGTGACCTTGAACGGGGCCAGCAGGGTCATCAGGACACGCATCCGGCTGGTTTCCGCATAGGCGTCCTTGATCTCCGCAAGCCGCTCCTTCGTAATGCCGCGAATCTCAAGAAGCCGGTCTGGCTGATGTTCCAGAATCTCCAGAGCATTGACGCCAAACTTTTCAATGATCGCGTCGGCGGTCTTTTCTCCGATGCCCTTCAGCAGACCGGAGGCAAGATAATTGCGGACGCCCTCCAATGTGGGCGGCACGATCTCCTGCCAATGATCGACCTGAAGCTGAAGCCCGTATTTTCCGTCCTTCCACTCTCCATCCATCTTGATCTTCACCGTATCCGTCTGCGGCAATTCGATGCCAACGGCGGTAAAGCGGATCAGGTGGTCGTGATAGCGGTAGGGACTCCGGGCCTCTGTGGGTACGCTGCTGTCCTCCGTTTTCATCCGAAGGACAGAATATTTGCTGGACGCATTGAAAAACAGTACCTTGTCCAGTGCTGCAACAATGCTCACAGCACATCACCTCCGTTTCTTTTCACGCTGCCTGCAAAGCAGCTTTTTTCACATGGAATCTTCGCCATTCAGACACCGTGACATACTGATCGTAAATGTCAGGGTGTTCGTCCTTCAGCCGTTCCAGGGCATCCTTTGATATGCCTGCGGAGCGTACCGGATTGTAGGTTATGGTGTAGCTCTCCGCAAGACCGTTATACACGGCGGTACAGCTCGTGCCCATTTTTTCGATGAGCATACCCTTCAACCTTTTGATGTCCTTTTCCAGCTTGTTCACATCAGCCGACAGCGTCTTTTTCTGCTCTTGCAGGGAAAGAAGCATGGAAAGTTGCCCAAACTGCGTCTGTCCCAGCAGCACGGGAGGCGCGTCCTTGTCCGCAGGCCCCAGCTTTCGCCGCAGGCTTTCGAGGATCAGGTCACCGTCCGCTTCCACATAGGGAGGCGGCGTTTTTGTTAGGACATGATTCTCCCAGAAGTCCCGTTCCAAAGCAATCAGTTCTTCTTCATAGGCCATGTCACGGTCGATACGACGGATCATCGCCTCGTCTTCCGAATTTCCGTAAAGGCAGCAGAAGTAGACCCGGTCAATGTTCATGACCGCCATGTAGTGCCGCCCCTGCGATTCGTAGTAGATAGGAACGATTTCCTCGCCGTTGTACCACCAGTTATCCTTGGCATTATAGTTCGTGGTCTTGATCTCAAGGATGGCTGATGTACCGTCCGGCAGCTCCACCATGTAATCCAGATCCGCCAGCATCCAAGGATATTGGGGATGCCGGAACATGAATGGCCGGCGGTAGATCTTATAGCCCGTCTTATGAGCGAAGATCTTGGCAACCAGTGGCTCCAGCAGGGTTCCAACTTCCAACTGGACCCAGTTTTCGGCATCATCCGCTGTGACGATATTCAGCTTGTCATAGTAGAGATCCCGCCCGGTACGGAATGGTGAAATCCCGAGAACGGCAGCGGCGTCACTTCCGCCGATGCCCTTGCGCCGGTATTCCAGCCATTGTTCACGCGGCAGACCTTCTGTACCGACGAGAATTTGCGGAGCGTAACACTTTGCGTTTTCCATGGATGCATTCCTCCTCGGTTTCATATCCGATGCGCGGCTTATTCAAAAGCCGCTTCTCTCTGTACCTGTGGTACGGTCGGAAGGAGCGTCTGGGATGCCCTCCGGGTTTCCATTTTCGTCTGAATTTCATTTCTTGTTTCCACCTTTCTTGATGATATATCCTCAAAGCCTTTCGGCATTTGGGCGCAAAAAAAGCGGGAACAACGATTCTGGTAAAATCCAGTGTGTTTGCCTGACAGCAAACACTCGTCATTCCCGCGGCATTGGGGTGTTACTACCCCGTAAAATAAAAAGCCAGCAGCAGCCGGCCTCTCATGGCGCAGCAATACTACTGACATAAACGTACAAACCTGACAACGTGCACAGGTGGATCGCTCCACACACAGGCCAATCGACCCATGCCCCAAGTAGGGGAAATTGTGCAAACTCATTTACAGGCAAAGTGTAGCACAATATATTGTATAAGTCAATACGCAAATACTATATTTAGATTTTTTGAGATGTATGCAAAAAATACTGACAGAGTCTTGTATTTATTTTATGAATGGTAAAAGCCATCCGCTCCGCACCTTGAAATCGCCCTCAGAGATAAGGAGGGCTGCATAGATTCGTCCGGAAGTTATACAGGACCGGCTGACAGTATGCGTTTGCGTACCTGCCGGGGAAGTGCCGCACAGCGGCAGCCTGCAAATACACGGCCTGAAGCGAGGGCGCAGGAAATGGCCCGGATATAGTTTCAAGTGAATACAAATTCCAGCTTATGGTTAAAATTTTTACATCATTTTTTACAAAGGAGGTCTGCACTTGAATAATAACCTGAAAGAATCTGCTTTACACTACCTCTCGTCTCCTGATTTCAATAAGAACACTTTGGTTGATATTACAGAGATTCATGTACGGTCAGAATCCGATGGCGATAAGATGAAAGCATTTGTAGATGCTGTCAAAAATCCGTATCTATTCCGTGTCGGTAGTATTGGCGTTCATGTGACTTATTCAGGAAATACAGGGGATACTTTACAGCGCCGTATCCATAACTTGCTCATTTCGGAGAATTGATTTTGCTGTTTCGTATGATATAATTAGTGCGTGTAGTATAGCCATATCATACGGCCTTATAGTAGGAGGTTTATATGGCATACAGAAACCGATATGATGAATATTTGCGGAAACGCCAGGGAGTTTTGCCTGATGCAAAACAGTGGAAAGCTGCGGATTACGCACGTATTTCAAGAGAGGACGGTGATAAAGAGGAAAGCGATAGCATTGGGACGCAATTTGACATCATTGATGATTATATTGCCCATAACGATGATATCACCTTTATTGATCGCTACTCTGATGATGGTTGGAGCGGAACTAATTTTGATCGTCCGGATTTCATGCGTCTGATGGAAGACATCAAAAAGGGAAAAATCAACTGTGTCATTGTCAAAGATTTATCCCGGTTAGGCCGAAACTATATTTTAGTGGGTCAGTATCTTGAGATGATTTTTCCTATGCTGAACATTCGCTTTATATCCGTCAATGACCGAATCGATAGTATAAAAGATCCTGCCTCCATTAACAACGCGCTGGTTTCCTTCAAAAATGTGATGAATGACGAATACTGTCGTGATATTTCAAACAAAGTTCGTTCATCGCTGGATCGTAAACGCAGCAAAGGAGAGTTCATTGGTTCTTTTGCATCATATGGCTATATGAAAGATCCTGATGACCACCATCATCTTATCGTTGACCCTGTTGCTGCTGAAGTCGTCAAAAACATCTTTGACTGGTTCTTGCAGGGAATGAGCATCATTGGTATTGCAAAAAGGCTAAACCATATGGGAATCCCTAATCCCAGCGCCTATAAACGCCAATGCGGCCTAAATTATAAGCATCCTGCCGGACAGTTGGACAGCGCATGGCCTGATTCCTCAGTAAAGCGAGTTTTGAAAAACAGACTTTATGTTGGAGATATGGTTCAGAATAAAAACCGAACCAAAAGCTATAAGGTGCAGGTTAGCGTTGCTGTTCCCGAGGAAAACTGGGTGATTGTTCCGAACATGCATGAAGCTATCATTGACCGCGAAAAATTTGAAACGGTACAACAGCTTTTAATGCGAGACAC
>OHKW01001233.1_pt1 | contig 10593 bp, 9 predicted proteins | sample 1568931 | NCBI WGS metagenome assembly OHKW01 (sample SAMEA3879536, study PRJEB24766) | human gut metagenome | biome: human-associated habitat; feature: feces | place: USA | collected 1985/1987 | reverse complement strand
GCATTCAGGCCAAGGAACGGTTGGTCTGCGATATGCTGAACTATGATGAAGAATACTACAAGACCTTCGAGACCAGTGCATTCTGGATGAAATGTGCTTGTATGCTGCTGATGTCCTATGAGCACCGGGATGGGGTGCCCAAGGTCAACTTTACGATTGACAAGGCAGTGTTGTTCCAGTTCCCGGACGAGGATCTGGAGGTCATCCGCAATGACTGGAAGATCCTGATGGACAAGATCAAGGCAGGACAGGCACACCTGATCAGTGAGGGCGATACCATGTATCTGGCAGCGTGTCCGAAAGGCCGTAACTCGCAGGATACCCGGTCGCAGCCGTTTAGTCCTATCCCGGCCATGAAGCGGGCGTACTCGCTGAAGTCCAGCTACATGACGCAGATCCTACGGCGGTACATCTTCGGGGACGAACCTTGCGAGAAGATCATCAAAGACCCGGCAGCGTTAAGAACGACCAGCTTTGAAGACTGGTTCATCGCAAAAGTCCGGCCTTATGTGGGTATGAGCAGGACGGAACTTAAGGCGCGGCTGGGCGTGGAAACGAATGCCAAGAACCTCAACGAGCTTTTAGTGGCAGCGATGCTTGGCGTGAAAGGGCATCTGTCGAACACAGAGGAATTCCAAAAGGCAGGCATCCAACTCAAGACCATTGCCATTGAACCGAATGGCAGTATAAAAGAGAGCATGTCCTTCCCTGTGATGAACTTCTGTGCAATGATGAACGAAACATGGGAAGAGTCTGCGCTCTATGACCTTCTTGCACCGACCAAATTCCTGTTCATCATCTTCCAAAAGTCGAAGGACGGCGAGTGCTACTTTCAGAGGGTGAAATTCTGGAATATCCCGGCAGAGGATCTGGAAGAGGTGCATCATGTGTGGCAGCGTACGGTCGATACTCTGCGGGAGGGCGTTCATATCTGGAAAGACGCCAGCGGGCGGAACCGCAATAACTTGCCTAAGGCATCGGAAAGCCGTGTGGCTCACGTCCGCCCCCATGGGCGGGATAGTACGGATACCGCGCCCCTGCCTACGGGTGGTTCTATGACGAAGCAGTGCTTCTGGCTGAACAATTCGTATGTTGCGGAGCAGATAAAGGAAGTATAAAATGGCAGGATATGTATTTGCTATCGGCGGGGATACCGAGATAATAAAGATCTGTGCAGAACGAGGGGTTTATGCGACCCGGTTGAACAGTTTGGCTTCAAGGCCGTTTGAGGCAACGCTGGCGGATTATGTGTCTATGAAACCGGGAGACAATGTTTACTTTTTTAGTGAGCGTAAAATCTATGGTATCGGAGAATTGGTCGCAGTCGGGCCGGATTGCAAGTACTCAAATTTTCCGGGCTCATCAACTTGTGCAGCGGTCGAGTACGCAGATGTGAGAGATGACCTGCTGGTTGATTCTGGTGAGGATAGTGTCTGGTACCGATGGTTGTGCACTTTTAAGGCATCACCGTACTTTTTTGAGGAAGGAATCGACACCGATGAGGTGCTGGTCTATAAACCGAACACGTTCAAGATGCTTCGTGCCTTTTGGAACGTCTCGTTTATAAAATTGGGCGATGAAGAAAACGAGTCCCTGAAAGAGATATTATTGCTTCGGCATCAGCAAGAAATGCGAACAGGTCAGTGTGTTTGGGAAAGAAATGAAGAGATACATGACCTGATAGGTGCACATGAGTTAGACCGATATTTGATCAAACCGGAGAGTTTGCTTTGCAACTGTGTAAGAGCAGATAGGGTGAAACATGAAATGGCCCTAGAGGTATCGGTCGTTTATGACTTATGTAATGATGGAATCCCGAATCTTGGCAGATGGGATTATGTGTCCCATCAAGTGGTAGCATCTCCGTTCAAGCCAATCAATTATATGGACAAGATCGATGTGTTTGCTGCGAGATATTTGGAGGGGACAAGGATCCCGTGCCAATATTTGACCATTGAACTAAAGAAAGATAAGGCAGAAAAGTCGACGATAGACCAAGTCTTGAAATACGTTGATTGGGTGTGTGCAGAGTATGCGTATGGTGACTATGAAATGATAGAAGCCTGCATCATCGCAGCAGATTATGAGGATGATCTGAACGAGTACTATCGAGAAGTTGTACGACGGTACTATACGCTTGGAAGTCACCCGGTCCGCAATAAACAATGGAATCGGCTGAAGCTTTTACGGTACATCTGCGTCGATAATAGGATCGTTTATGAGGATGTAACACCTCAGATACGGTGATAAAACCAAATGAAACATCCAAAATCATATGATACGACCCCGGAAACATCCAAACGGATGTCTCGTGTCCACCTGAAGCAAGGCAAGGCGGAAGTTCTTTTGGCAAAGCGTCTGTGGCATCTGGGGTTTCGGTATAGGCTGAACGATAAGCGTCTCCCCGGATCTCCCGACATTGCCGTCCTGAGATATAATATCGCTATCTTCGTGGATGGTGAGTTTTGGCATGGGCAGAACTGGGAGAAACGCAAGCCAAAGCTGAAACGTAACCGGGAGTACTGGATAGCCAAAATCGAAGAAAATATTGCGCGAGATATCCGGGACGACAAGGCTCTGCGGGCGCAGGATTGGTATGTTATCCACTTCTGGGAGAAGGAAGTGTTGAAAGATACGGATGGATGCATCAGTTCGATTCGGGAACTGGTTGAAAGCCGAAGGGAAGAATGGCTGGACTTGTGAATCAATGGTTGTTTGGCATAAAGTGACTAATTGGAAATCCTAAAAAAGTGGATTGTTCTTCAGGAGAAAGTTTTGAAAAGTGTACAGTGGCTGCAACAGGTGAATCCAATAATAAGTAAGCACCCACATATATTTGTTCATCTTCTTGAGGAGATTCGGTGAGTTGGTATAAGTCGGCTTGTTCGGAAACCGTTAATTTGCGTGACCGTTTGATAGCCTGATAATGATTGATGGTTGTGACAGAGGGCAGAGAGAAAGTGTCATTTTTTCGCACCCAGTCAGTAAGTTCTATAACTGCTGAGAGAATGTCTTCTCTCGTAGAATTGCTACAATCATATGCATGAAGCATTTCAAGAATGAGAGTGTTGAGAGACTGCGAGTATTCTTCGGAGAAAGGGATTCCCTTAAGTGTGTCGAGCATGATGTCGTAGTCAATATTATCACACCACACCATGAGGTTACGATTTAATTGGACATAATAAGAAGATGGATTTTCATTGCCGGAAGAATCCTCTGTCGTAAAAGTTATAGGAGCTTGATTGAAGTCATAAACGTCATAGAAATTATCGGTTCCCTCAATGGGAAGTGTGCATAAAAGAAGATTTAGATTGGCAACATGGCAGGGTCTAAAAATAGAGTCAGAAGGAACTAATTTGACTGATTTTTTGTCCAGAAGTGCGATTTTTAAGATGTTAAGACAATTTTGCCCGGCTTCATCGATAAGCGAGGGGTCTAAATCCTTTTTCACATGGAGAAGGTTTAGAGTGTCCTGCATACCGACCAAGAAGTCGAGTTGTTTTTGGAGGGAAGAAACGTCAATGAAACCGGAACTGTTGGAAGATGCGCCACTAAAATTTAGTACGCCACCATTTATTTCGTATTGCTGAGCGTTTAGTACAGCAATAATGAATCGAGCATCTCGGATGCGTTCGGAAAGTGAACCCGACAGAGAAAAATGAAAATCAGGTTTGGCTTGAGTGCCAACTTGTAGAGCTTGATGAATATCCGCACCAAAATTTATGGTTGACAAATTTTTCGTGCGGGAAACAGTATAGTGGTCGTAGAATACTACTGACTTTACACTAATTGGGGCATTTACTGTATAGTTCACAGTCTCGACATTTTTTAGATGAGCAATGGGCAAGGTCACATCGTGTGGCTGCTTAACATAAAGATATGTTTCGTGGTCGAAAAAATAGTCGAAGGGAAATTGATAATTTCGTGATGTAGTAGAATAGCCCATAGTAAGTTCTATATTGGAAAATTGTGCAGGATCAGATGTGCACAACGACTCTAAAGTAACAGGGGTGCTGTTAATGGACGCACGCTGCATATTCATATGATGCGTGAAGTTGAGGAAAACATCTGCGATGTCGTTTTTCTTTTTGGGAAATGCTTTCAGTTCAATGCTCTTATACTTATAAGGATCTCCGTCATATGCCTTTAGATGTTTCTTTAGGTCGTATGGAAGCAAGTCTACATAATATATAGCTGCCTTATCGCCAGAATCGTTGATATAAATAACAAAAAATATGGTTCCGCCTATAGCAAGATAGTTCTTCAAGTCGGCGTATTGGATAGAGTATTTAATGCTCTTCTTTTTCAAGTTTGGTTTACAGTGCCCTTTGACTTGGACAGGGACTTTTAGAATTAAATCGGCCTTAGCGTGGACGTGACCAGCTTTTCGGTATACTTCAACATCGCCATCCCAAGAGGGTTCCTTATCATTGGAATTGATATGGGCGACTAAATGGTCAGTCTTGCCCAAGGCAATTTGAAGATAGCTAAGGCCAAGCATTTCAGAATTCATGTTGAACCTCCTGTGTAGCGGTTACAAAGTGAGTAAGAAATCGATGTGTCTTGATTATACACCCGAAATCACAGAAAGATCAACTGGATAATAAAAATTCTTGAGAATCAGAAAATGAATCGAAAGAAAACGCAAGATGCTTGCCTACGAGGTTTTCTGGATAGATAGACGGGCATTGTCGGTAGGATTTGCGCTGAGTCTTACACTAAAGGAGCGTTTTACGCTGACATTTCAGGATTTACGCTGAAAATACGCTGACTTGGTATGGTTTGCGCTGAATTTACGCTGAAATTGCGCTGAAAACGCGTAATCGCGCGAACAAAGCGCGAATAAAGATCGCACGGGCGTGCATTCTTTATCTGTGGAAAAGTTCGATGCAAAAGCGAAAAACTGCAAAAATAAACTGTAATACGATTGAATTTCGGAAAAGTGAAATCGCACGCTGGAATGTACGCGTGCAATGTTGCCTGAATAAAAGTCAGCGATAAAAACGCGCGCCGCGCGATTAGCTATTTTGCCGCGCGTTTTCTGTGGCTCAATCCTCCAGCCTGCCGTGGTCGCAGCCGAGAGAAAGATAACGCTCCATCTCCCCTTTCAGCACCATCTGTGCATACTCCAAGGGTTTGTTCCACAGCAGCCAGTCCAGCTCTGCCCGCTGTGCCGGGGTGTTGCCGTACTCATCCTCCACGGCGATGCAGTCGATGGCAAGAGTGGTGCCATCCTCGAACCGGGCTTCCACCCGGTTGGTGTCCATATTGAAGCGGCAGGAAAGCAGTTTGTTCATGGTGAACCTCATTTCTATATCAAACGGTGTCTGTTCGGATGTCCTAAACCCTGCCATAAAACCGGTGGTTGATTTGTCCATTGGGTTTTGTTTTGCCCGTCTGCACATTTTTGCACACTTTTTGCACACCCGAATAGCTGGATAACGGTTGCAAAGCGTTACACCGGATGCAAATAATGCAGTGTGTGCAAAGGTGTGTTTTGCGATGATACGATAAAAATAACGCCTCTTCGAACTTTTGAAATTTGACGAATGATGCACCTTAGATTCTTTTAATCAGAGGACCAGGGATTCGAGTTCCCTCGAGCGCACCAAAGGAAAACCCACGATTCACCGTTTCAAATGCGGCTTGGATCGTGGGTTTCTTTTTGTTATATCCGCCCGGCGGGGCTTGAAAAGTGCGACAGAAATGCGACAGCTTCAAAGGGGCTTTGTGCGCATACCGGAGCACCTGCCGGAGGATTTAATTAAAAATGAATGACGTGGGGGCATCTGGCGGGCTGAGGGGACTCTAAACTGTTCTGAACCCTTATCCCACTATGGCCAGCGTGAAAAACGCCGCCGCACGGTTCAACGTGACACCCGAATATGTCCGCAAGCTCTGCCGAACGGGCAAGATCTGCTATACGGCCATCTCAAGCCGAAAGTGGTTGGTCAACATGGACACGCTGGCCCAGGGAGAGCCGGTCAGAGAGGATTCGCAGCAGGTCACGAACGGCCTCGTGCTGGACTCAGACATGCTGCTGGATGACCTGATCGACCGCTGGTTTGAGGAATACGCCAACAAGCAGCTGAAGGCCAAGACGCTCTACGATTATAGAAGGATGCGTGGCCGGATCAGTGCCGGACTCGGGCATCTCAAGGTGTCCAAGATCAAACCGGCGCATGTGATGGCGTTCTACAACAATCTGGAAGAGAAGGGTGTTCGCCGGGACAGCACCTACACCGCCACGAAATCCCTTCTGAAGCTGCTCCCACATGGAACCCGGGGTGAACTGGCGAAACAGGCCGAGATCGGTCAGGACACCATGCGGATGGTCTATGCAGGTAAGAACGTCAGCCGAAAGACGGCGGAAAAAGTATCTGCTGTGGTGGGGCTGACCTTCTCAAAGGCGTTTGTGGAGCATACCCAAAAGGATGGGAAGCTGAACAACAACACCGTCATCCGCTATCAGGCCATGCTCTCCAGCATCTTTAAGAAAGGTGTCCAGTGGGGATTGATCAACGAGAACCCGTGCTCCCGTGCAGAACATCCCAAAGCCGAGGAAATCGACGTTCGGGTACTGACGGAGGAAGAGATTCCAAAGCTGCTGGATGCCCTCTCGGATGCACCGCCGCAGTACAGCGTGATCACTCAGCTGGCCTTGCTGCTTGGTGCCCGGCGGGGTGAGATCTGCGCCCTGCGCTGGTCTGACATTGACTTTGAGAAGGGAACGCTTTCCATCAAGCGGACGGTCCAGTCCATCCCCGGGATAGGCCTTGTGTTCAACACACCGAAAACCAGACGAGGCAAGAGGTGCCTGCGCATTGGAGCGGATTGCGTGGAACTGCTGCAGGAGTACCGGCGATACCAGAAAGCGGAGAGATTCCGGATCGGTTCAGCGTGGGTGCGTAAGGTCACACTGGAAAATGGCAAAGTGGTGGATAATGATATGCTATTCACGAAATGGAATGGAGAGCCGATGGACCCGGATATTATCTCGTCCTGGTTCCCGAAGTTTCTGGAAACACACGATCTCCCGGACGTGAACTTTCACAGCCTTCGCCATTCGAATGCCAGCATCCTGATTGCGGCACATGTACCGATCACAACGGTCTCCGGGCGGCTTGGACACGCACAGACCTCCACCACGCTGAACTACTACGCATCGGCCCTCCAACTCGGCACACATCTTCTCCACAAGGAAGGGGTCGTCCGTGCAATCGGCAGGCTTGTCCTTGGTGGTCAGGATATGAGCAGCCTTGTGGAGTGTCTCGGTTTCACTGCAAAAGGCCCCACACACCGGCATTGATCGGTATGCAGGGCATATTTGCGATTTGAGGGGAAATTACAGGGCGATCATTGTGTTACAGGTGCCAGCTCATACACACGGTCGAACTGCGCACGGCGCGCTGCCGACAGGTGGTGGCTGATGAGGATCAGTGTCAGGTCGGGATTGGTAAGCAGGCTCTTTTCCACAAGGTCGGCGTTTTTCTGATCCAGCGCACTGGTGCCCTCGTCCACCAGCAGGATGGAGCGATTGTGAATCAGGGCACGGGCAATGGCGACACGCTGCTTCTGACCGCCGGAAAGATTACTGCCATCCTCACCTACAACGGTGTCAAGGCCATCGGGCATGGCGGCCAAATCTGCGGCAAGGGCACTGCCCTGAATGGCCGCATGCAACTGCTCTTCCGAGAAATCTTCACCCAGTGTGATGTTCTCCCGAATCGTAGTATTGAACAGGAACACATTCTGCTCAATGTAACTCATCTGTTGCTGGAGCTGAGCGGGTGTAACGGTGTGAATGTCCACATCGTCAAACGAAATCGTACCGGTATAGTCCGGCAGCCAGCCCAAAAGCAGCTTGAGCAGAGTGGATTTTCCGCAGCCGGAGGGGCCTGTCAGGGCATACTTTTTGCCCTTTTCAAAGCGGAAGGAGGCATCTTTCAGGATGGGCTTTTTCTCATCATAGCCGAAAGAAACTCTATCTACCGTAATGGAGGCTTTCAGCGGTGACATAGGAGCAACCTCTTCCGATTTGGAATCAGTATCGACCGTTGGCAGCTTGCCAAAGTAAGGCTTGCTGGCTGAGAGGGAGAGACGCAAACCGGCCAAACTGTTAAAGCCGTTTGCCACGCCTCCGATCAGATTGACACCACCGGCAAGTGTGCCTGTGGTGACAAGTCCCATGCTGGTCAGCACAGCAATCAGCACAAGCGAGCCGAGCTGAAGTGCGACGTTGATAAAGCCAATCAACGCCTCCATGCGAGATTTACCATAGCTCAGCTGGCAACTGGGCTTTTCAATGTCATCGCTGATCCTATTTCCCTGCTGGAGAAAGAGATTTCCTCTGCCAAAAAACTGGAGTACGTCAAAGCCTGTCAGAAGGTCCTTCAAATGGTTGATGGCGGCAGTCTGCTGCACACCGCAGCTTTGCCCCAGTAGTTCCAGCTTCTTCTGGAACAGTTTTGGGGAAAGCCAAAGAACAACTGCTGTGATCACGGAAAAAACAACCAGCGACCAATGCAAAAAGGCAAGTCCCAAAATGCTGAACACGATCTGCGCAATTCTGCCTACACAGCCGAAGAAGGGAATCCACGTAAGCTGTTCTAATTGCTTCATATCATTGGTCAGCCGGGCGAGATATTCTCCGGTGTCGGACTGATGAAAATCGGTATGGCTCTTGCGCAGGAAGGAGTGATACAGCCCATCTCGCACCGTATTGTTCAAAGCGCGAATTGTTTTGGCCTGACAATGCTCCTGTAAAGCAGTAAAAAGAAAATAGCCTCCCCAGCAGGTCAGATCAACTGCCGTCCAAAAGATAGTACTCCGCAGATCCAGCAATACCACGGCATCAAAAATCTTCATCAAGGCAAGCTGAATCAGAGCCTGAGCACCATAGGCGATGATGGCAAACAAGCAGGTGAGGGTACTGAGCCTCCATTGCTTTTTCAGATAGTGTATCATTGTTTCCTCCATGCGTATGTCAAAGAGCTTAGAATGCATTTCATCTGCTGTTTCTGTATTTTATCACAAAAGATTTCAATTGACCATATCGTCTGGTGTAAAAAAAAATTACATGGGACGACAGGTTTTCATAAGAGACGCTTGCACACATGTACAAAATCTAGTATATTACAATTATGGCAATACTAAAGTTTGGAGGGAGCTGCTAAATGCAGAATTACAAATTGGGGGAGTATATCCGCCAGCGGCGTTTGGATCTCGGGTTGACACAGGAGCAGGTCTGTGCAGGCATTTGTGAATCCGTTACATTGTCCAGATTTGAAAACGGAAAACAGACCCCCAGCCGAAATCGAATCAATGCGATTCTGCAGCGCCTTGGTCTGCCGGATGACCGATATTATGCGTTGGTAACACCGGAAGAACTGGAAATAGAAGCACTCAAGAAGGAAATTGTTTCCTGTAATGCGCTAAAGTGCGTTGAGGAGGGCTTTGACAAAATAAGTCGGCTTGAGAAAATTGCAAAGCCGGATGATCAAATCACACAACAGTTTATTCTTCGATCGAAAGTCCTTTTGGGAGGATTGGATAAAAGATATTCAAATGACGAACGGATTCAAATGTTGTTGCAAGCCATTCGGATGACCATACCGGATTTTCAACTGGACAAAATTGAAGACTTTCTCTTTACATTGGATGAAATGAAACTGGTCAATCAAATTGGAAATGCGTATTCTTTGAGCGGTGACAATGAAAAAGCAGCCGATATTTTCTATCGACTGCTTCAATATATAAGAAAGCATCTTCCGGAAACGGTTACTTCAAACAGGATGCTTCCCTTGGTTTTGTATAATTTTGCCAGATCGTTGGATTTGTCGCAAAAGTATGAGGAAGGCGCAAAGGTGGCAAGATACGGAAAAGAAGCATGTATAAAATATGGACATTATCAGGTGCTTCACTCGTGTTTGGAAATCGAAGCTGAATGCGACTTCTTTCTTGGAAAAAAGGAGGAGAGTGTCGAACGCTATCGGGAAGCTTTTTACATTTGCAAAGTCATGGGATATGAAGATGATTTGCAGATTATCCGCACAGAAGCAGAAAAGTATCTGAACATCTTATTTTGAATATCATGTAATGTCGTCCTGCGGTGTGGCGGCATCTGCGGATGGAGTAGGACATTCCGGTTTAGTCCTGTATGTAAACGGTGAATATCGGGATGACTCTGACATTGGCAAGCTGATGCACGACTTCAACTGCACCAGTGCCGATGATATGAATTTTGAGATCCTTGCCGAAAAGCCCCGGTATCTGAAGGAAAATCCGAAGGGAGTGAGCGAAATGTGTAAAGTGATGGAAGACCTGAGAGATGAAAGCTATGCAGAGGGCCGCGCAGAATGTCATGCAGAGGGTCGGGAAGAACAGGCTCAGATGACGGCGAAGAACCTCTATGAGCAGGGTCTGACGATAGAGCAGATTGCAAGAGCGATTGGCTTCAGCATGGAGACAGTGGAAAAGTGGCTCACGCAGAAAGCCGGATAAGAGAATAACCGGAATGGCCAGTATATTGTACGATTTGCGTATGATATGCTGGCTTTTTGTTTGGCAGAAGTCAGAGGCAGTCAGAAGTGG
>OHKW01001213.1_pt1 | contig 10778 bp, 9 predicted proteins | sample 1568931 | NCBI WGS metagenome assembly OHKW01 (sample SAMEA3879536, study PRJEB24766) | human gut metagenome | biome: human-associated habitat; feature: feces | place: USA | collected 1985/1987 | reverse complement strand
GTCAATCAACGCTTATAAATCCGCCCTCGGATGGCACCATTTCGGAGCCAACATCAAGGCCATCGGATCAAGCTCGATAGCCGAAACGCTTGCCGACAATGGCTTTTTCACAGTGAAAGCCCTGGGCGCAGCCGCCGTTGAGGTTTCCACCACCGAAGCCACTGTTGTCAAAGTGGTTAACATGAACGGTCAGCTCGTGAAATCGCAGGCCGTAAATCCCGGCACCACAATTATCACCGGCCTCCCCGCAGGCGTTTTGGTTGTGAACGGCGTGAAAGTCGCAGTCCGCAAATAATCCGGCAGCAGCTAAAACTGGGTTAATCATCAACCCCATTTGCTCAATTTCCACCCTACAATAACGCTGTGTCAAAATCGTGCATTTTGACACAGCGTTCAATTTTACTACCTGATGGCGAGGGTGCTGTCAGAGTGGCCTTTATCAATTGGCAAACAGGCCGCCGAGTCCTTCGGCCTCGAAGCCGAGATGACGCCATGCCAGATCCGTCACCTCGCGTCCGCGGGGGGTGCGCTTGATGAAACCCTCCTTGATGAGGAACGGTTCGTAGACATCCTCGATGGTGCCGGGATCCTCACCCAACGCCGTGGCAATGGTGGTAAGACCCACCGGGCCGCCCCGGAATTTGGTTATCATGGTGCGCAGCAGCTTGTTGTCTATCTCATTGAGGCCATAACGGTCGATGTTGAGCGCCTCCAGCCCATAACGGGCAATCTCAGGATCGATGGCACCCGAGCCTTTCACCTGGGCGAAATCGCGCACGCGGCGCAACAGAGCGTTGGCTATACGAGGCGTTCCGCGCGAACGCATGGCAATTTCGTGGGCGGCCTCCCCACTGCACTTCACTCCGAGCAGCGATGCCGAACGCAGTATGATGCGTTCCAGAGTGATATGATCGTAATATTCCAGATGGCAGTCGATGCCGAAACGCGCCCTGAGCGGCGGCGTGAGCAATCCGCTGCGCGTGGTGGCGCCCACAAGCGTGAACGGCGAAAGCGACAACTGCACCGAGCGTGCCCCCGGACCCTTGTCGATCATTATGTCGATGCGGAAATCCTCCATGGCCGAGTAAAGATACTCCTCCACAGTGTGACTAAGGCGGTGAATCTCGTCGATAAACAGCACATCATTCTCCTCAAGCGAAGTGAGGATACCGGCCAGATCGCCCGGCTTATCAAGCACCGGACCGGAAGTCACCTTGAAGCCCACCCCCAACTCATTGGCTATGATTGCCGACAGCGTGGTTTTGCCCAGGCCGGGAGGCCCGTGCAGCAGCAGGTGGTCAAGAGGCTCGCCACGCATTTTGGCAGCCGCGACAAACACCCGCAGATTCTCCACAATCTTTTCCTGTCCGGCAAACGCCTCGAAGCGCCCCGGACGCAATGCGCGTTCGTAGTCGCCGTCGCGCTCGCTGGCGCTGTTGTGTATGTCGAAATCCTGTTGCTCCATCCGGTTCCTGTTAAAAGCTCTTGTTCCTTACAACGTTCCCGCGGTGTCTGAGGCCGTTGCAAATCCCCAAAATGCAGATGTTTTGCAACATCCTCACGCTTAAAGCAACAAAATTACGAAAATCCCCCCTCATTCGCAACCGATCTTGAATCTTAGCCACAAGTGTAGCCACAACGATATCTAACAATTCATTAACCGGCATCCACCACCTCAGATTCCAATCTTAATTGAATAAGACCTATATCATACAAGTGTCCCCGAATTCTCAATGCGTCAGGAACTGGCGCAGGGATAGCTGACGGATGCCATTGTTTGTATTGGGAGTCGATTCCCGGAGCGTAACTACCGTTTTTTCGTAATTGTCAGGTATTCTGGCAAGGTTGCCGAACTCACGGTCGGCCGTGTCTTGGTCAAGCACCGACAAGGCCACTTGCACATAACGGCATTCATTCTCTTTTTCAGCAATAAAGTCTATCTCCCGTCCAGACTGGAGCACACCAATCTTTACGTCATATCCCGAAGCCACAAGATGGTTATACACCACATTCTCCATTAGTCCCCCGATATCGTTAGGACGGTATCCGATTATCGCATTGCGTATGCCCAGATCCTCAAAGAAAATTTTCTCGCCGATTTCGAAATAGCGTTTGCCTTCTATATCCCATCTGCGCGCCTTGTTTACGATGAAAGCATCCTCCACATAACCAACATACGACTGCACGCCCGTCACACTAGTAGTGGCACGCTGCGACTTCAGGTAATCCGCAATTTTCTTTGCCGTGAAAATCTTTCCTATATTATCTGCAAGATAGAGCAACAGACGCTGCAGAAAATCGGTATTGCGCAGAGAATGCCGGCTAACGACATCCCGATATACCACCGCATCGGTCACCCCTGAAAGATACTCCCCCCAAGTGTGACGCTCAGGCAGATTCCTCAGATACGGCAATCCCCCGTATCTCAAATAAATATCCAGCGATTCATCAGAATCGGGCAAAGAATGGAACTCAAGAAATTCACAGTACGTCAACGGATGCACATGTATCTCCACACTTCGGCCTGCAAGACGCGACGCCATTTCAGACGACAGCATGCTCGAATTGCTTCCGGTGAGATAAACATCATTATCCGGATCAAGAATCAGCGACCGGACAACTTTATCAAATCCGTCCACCTCCTGTATCTCGTCAAGAAATATATAATTTTTCTTGCCGGGAACGAGCCGCGACGATATTTCATTGTTCAGGCTGTTCGCATCAGTGATATGCGAAAATGCAAAATCCTCAAGATTAATGGTAATGATATTGGCATCCGGGTTACTGCTTCGCACTTCATCTACCACGGCCATAAGAATATAACTTTTCCCTACACGCCGTTGTCCGACAAGAATCTTAATCATGTTCCTGTTGATATATGGACGAATCCTGTCCATATACAATGACCTCAAAACTATACTATTTTCTTTTTTCATAGACTAAACTTTTGGCAAATATACTAAAAGTTTATCCCGTAGACAAAACTTTCACCAAAGATTACAAAATCTTAGTTTATAGACAAAACTTTTTTACCAATAAAAACAACAGTTGGAATGCAGAATTCAAAATTTCGTGGGACTGCAGGACGCTCGGCTCAAGCGTCCGGTGCTAACTGTGCAAAATACAATTTATATTAGGGCCGCTGTGAGCCGAACATCCCGCCAGCTCCACTAAATGCAGGGGGATGCAAAGATTTCAAATTTGTTTATTCTTGCATGGAGGTGTCAGAGGATGACCTTGACGGATTTGCCGGCGTGGCGGACGATGTAGATGCCGGGGCCGGGGGGGGTGGATGCCGGCGATATGGTCTGCATCTGTGAATTGCCTGCAGCATCCGTGAGGGTGACGCGCAGGTCATACCATCCGTCCGGGCTTGCATATACTTTGGAGGTGAAAATGGAAAATGTTGCTGAAAAACAGAGTGCGAAATTTGGTGGGGTTACAAACTGTAAGTACCTTTGGGGAAACCATGACGTTGCCTGTGCAATGCCGATAGCATTATGGAGTTTGATACTGCCATGATTTACGTTGAGCTTCCCGAAGGTTTTGCCACTGAGAAGGAAAAACTGCCTTTTTTCCTGGCGATGGAGGAATTTCTCGCGCGCCATCGCGACGGGGAATACTTCTTCATGTGGCAGGTGGATCCGACTGTTATTTTCGGACGCAACCAGCAGATTGACGCCGAGGTGAATCTCGCGTTCTGCCGCCGGGAGGGGATACAGGTGTATCGCCGGAAAAGTGGCGGAGGGTGCGTGTATGCCGACCGCAACAACATCATGTTCAGCCATGTGGCTTCATCCGCCCGGGTCGCTACCACCTTCACGCGCTACACCTCGGCTGTGGCCGCGATGCTTCGTGACCTCGGGATGGATGCCGGCTCGACCGGACGCAACGACATCATGATAGGAGACCGCAAGGTGAGCGGATACGCCTTCTACAACATCAACCTCCCCAAAGGTACCCGCGCCGTGGTGCACGGCACGATGCTCTACGATGCCGACCTCCCCTCAATGATGCAGGCCCTGACCCCGTCGGCAGTCAAACTTGAGGCCAAAGGTGTGGCATCCGTGCGCAAACGGGTCACCACCGTGCGCGAACACTGCGACATATCTTTGGACGACTTCAAGGCGTTTGCACGCCGTCAGCTGTGCGAGGGCACAATGACGCTGACTCCGGACGATGTGAAGGAGATACGAGCCATCGAACAGGGCTACTATGCCTCCGACTGGATTTACGGCCACCGCAAGTGCGGACACTCCACCACCATGCGCGTGGAGGGCGTGGGCGAATTCGTGATTGACCTGACGATAGAAAACGGAGACACGCTGCCGCGAATCGGCGCGCTCGACCTCTCCGGTGATTTCTTCATCACCGGCGACGTGGATGCCGCTATAGTGCGGCCACTCACGGGATGCACGCTGTCGGCCGAAAGCATGGCCGCGGCTTTGTCCGGCACGGATGTGCCTTCAGTGATACCCGGACTTGACACCGACACGCTTATAAGCCTGATTCTGAATCAGCACAGACTCAATACAGACAAAACAACAACTGCTTAAATCTATCATATCCTGTTTATGGAAGAGACCAAGAAAACATGCCTTCACGGCCGCCATGTGGCACTCGGTGCACTGATGAGCCCGTTCGGAGGCTTCGACATGCCTATTCAGTACAAAGGCATCGTTGAGGAACACAACGCCGTGCGCACAGCCTGCGGCGTGTTCGACGTATCGCACATGGGCGAAGTTCTCGTATCGGGCCAGGACGCCACCCGGTTTGTCAACTACATCTTCTCGAACGATGTGGAACCTGCGCACCCGGGCCAGTGCCTATACGGCATGATGCTCAACGAGCGCGGCGGCGTGGTAGACGACCTGCTTGTCTACAAATTCAACGAGAACCGCTGTCTGCTCGTAATCAACGCATCCAACATCGAGAAGGATGAAAACTGGATTGTGGAGCGCATGAACGACATCAATCCCGACTCGGCCGAAGGTCTCCCCTTCCGTGTGGATGTGGAGCTGGTGAGCGAGGTTGTGGCCGAACTCGCCGTGCAGGGTCCGGACGCAGAGAAGGTTGTGGAGGAGGTGCTCTCCATTGCCTGCTCCGACCTCACTTTCTATACTTTCAAGGAGATAAAGATGGACGGCAACGACGCCGTGATAAGCCGAACCGGCTACACCGGCGAGGACGGATTCGAAATCTACGCCGCAGAGGAAGTGATCGAGACCCTTTGGGACAAGCTGATGGAATCCGGCCGCTGCATGCCGTGCGGACTGGGATGCCGCGACACCCTGCGTTTCGAGGTCGGTCTGCCGCTCTACGGCGACGAACTGGCCGACGATATCACCCCGGTGGAAGCCGCACTGACAATGTTCGTCAAACTCGACAAGGCTCAGTTCATGGGACGCGACGCCGTGTCGGCACAGAAAGCTGCCGGCGCTCCGCGCAAGCTTGTCGGCCTTGAGCTGACCGACCGCGCCATTCCGCGCCACGGCTACGAAGTGCTCAACGAAGCCGACGAAACGGTAGGCTACGTCACCACAGGCTACCACTCCATCTCCACCGACAAGAGTGTGGCCATGGCGCTGGTCGACAGCCGCTATGCCGCCAACGGCACACCGCTGAAAGTACGAATCCGCAAAAAGACATTCCCCTGCACTGTGGTGCCGAAACGCTTCTACAAAAAGTCATACAAGAAATAACCTTTCTCCCCAATCAAATAAACCAAACATATCAACCAGATAAATCACCAAAACTATGATCCGCTACAGCAAAACCCACGAATACGTACGTGTTGAAGATAATTTCGGTTACATCGGTGTGTCCGATTACGCACAGCATCAGCTCGGCAACGTCGTTTATGTAGACATGCCCGAAGTTGACGACGAACTGACCGCCGGCGAGGATTTCGGCGCCATCGAAAGCGTAAAGGCCGCATCCGACCTCTATTCGCCCGTGAGCGGCACCGTTGTTGAGGTAAACGAAGCCCTCGAATCAGATCCCCAGCTCATCAACAAGGACGCTATGGCCAACTGGATTGTAAAAGTGGAACTCTCCGACCCCTCCGAGCTTGACAACCTCATGGATGAGGAAGCCTACAAGGCATTCTGCGAAACCGCCCACTGATTCAGCCCAACCAACCGTTTGTCTTTCCAACACACATTTCACCCACATGCACCGATATTTTCCACACACCCGGGCCGACATAGCCGAGATGCTTGAAGTCTGCGGAGTGAAATCGCTCGCCGACCTGTATGCCGACGTCCCGGAGGAACTGCGCCTTAAGAAGCCTTACAATCTTCCCGGCCAGCTCAGCGAACACGACGTACGCCGTTATTTCAACCGCCTGGCAGCCAAAAATGCCCCGGTGGACGTATGCTTTGCCGGAGGTGGCTTCTACCACCACATGGCTCCGTCGGCTGCGCTTGCCATAACGGGACGTTCGGAATTTTTGACCGCCTACACCCCCTATCAGCCTGAAATATCGCAGGGCACACTGCAATACATATTCGAGTACCAGACCATGATGGCACGCCTGACAGGGCTGCCCGTGTCGAACGCCTCGATGTACGACGGCGCCACTGCCACCGCCGAAGCCATGATGATGGCCGTGGCATCGCTCCGCAAGCGCCGGCGTGTGCTCGTTTCCGCCACCCTCAGTCCCGCCGTGCGCTCCGTGGTCGACACCTACGCCCGCTACCACAACATCGATATCGAGACTATCAATCAGCGCGACGGCGTGACCGACAAGGCTCACCTTGCCTCGTTGCTTGAGGCTCATGCCGATGTGGCCGCCGTGATTCTCCCCACACCCAACTACTACGGCATTGTGGAGGATTTCACCGGCGTGGCCGACATGGTGCATGCCCACAAGGCGCTCCTTGTGATGAACTGCATAGCCGCCGACCTGGCGGTGCTCCGCACCCCGGGTGAATGGGGCGCCGACATAGCCTGCGGCGACGCACAGTCGCTGGGCATTCCGCTGAGTTTCGGGGGGCCGTATCTCGGCTTCCTGTGCACCACACGCGCCCTGATGCGCAAAATGCCGGGCCGCATCGTTGGTGCCACCACCGATGCCAAGGGGCAGCGCTGCTTTGTGCTCACCCTCCAGGCCCGCGAACAGCACATACGCCGCGACAAGGCCACATCCAACATATGCTCCAACCAGGGACTGATGACACTCTACGTGGCAGCCTACATGAGCCTGATGGGTGCCGACGGTCTGCGCGAAGTGGCGTTCAAGGGACACAATCTGGCCACCTATCTGCTCGACGCCATGCTTGCCGCCGGAGGATGCCGTCTGCGCTACCCCGACGCGACGTTCCTCAACGAGTTCCTGCTCGACCTTGATTTCGACCCGCAGATGCTCATTGACCGCTGCATGGACGAAGCCGCCATTCTGCCCGGCATCCGCGTGGACGCCAAGGGCCTGCTGATGGCTGCTACAGAGATGCAGACACGCGAGGACGCCGACCGCCTTGTTGAAATTTACCGTCAATGTCTGGCCGGGGCCAACGGCCCGGTCAAGGACTGAGAACCTTTTAAATCACTACACTCTGATGAACAACAAATATTACGGAACGCTGGTGTTTGAGGTTTCTCACCCCTCACGCCGCGCCTACCGGCTGCCCGACAACGGGCTTGAAAACGCTACCCCGGCCCCCGCGCATGCCCCTGCCATAGGCAAGGACCTGCTGCGCCAGACACCGCTCGACCTCCCCGAAGCCGACGAACTCAGCATAGTGCGCCATTACCACAACATGTCGACCAACAATTTCGGCGTTGACACCGGATTCTATCCCCTCGGGTCGTGCACCATGAAGTACAACCCGAAAATCAACGAGGAGATGGCCGCTCACCCGGGATTCTCACAGATGCATCCAGCCGCCGGAAATGCAGCCCAAGGCAATCTTGAGCTGTACTGGACACTGCAGAACGCCCTGTCGGAAATCGGCGGGATGGCCGAATTCACGCTCAACCCGTTTGCAGGCGCACACGGCGAGCTCACCGGCCTGATGGTGATCCGCGCCTATCATGATTCGCGCGGCGACACCAGACGCCGCAAGGTGATTGTGCCCGATTCGGCACATGGCACCAACCCGGCATCGGCCGCCGTGGCCGGACTGGAAGTGGTGGAAGTAAAGAGCCGCCCCGATGGCACGGTGGATGTTGACGACCTCCGGCCGCTGCTCGACGACACCGTGGCAGCCATGATGATGACCAACCCCAACACACTCGGCCTGTTCGAGCGCAACATCCCCGAAATAGCCGAAATGGTGCACAATGCCGGTGCACTGATGTACTACGACGGAGCCAATCTCAACCCGATGCTCGGCATGGCCCGTCCGGGCGACATGGGCTTCGACGTGATGCACATCAACCTGCACAAGACATTCTCCACCCCACACGGCGGCGGTGGCCCAGGCTCCGGGCCGGTGGGCGTGCGCCACGGGCTTGAGCAATTCCTGCCCAATCCGCGGGTGGTACGCCACGCGGAGGCCGACGGCACTGTGCGGTTCGAACTTACCTCGTCGCCCGAAGCACTCGGCTCGGTTTCGGCCACACTCGGCAACTTTGCCGTACAGGCACGCGCGTTGAGCTACATCCTGTCGCTTGGCGCCGAGGGTCTGATGGAGGCCGGCCCGCTTGCCACACTCAACGCCAACTACATCAAGGAGCAGCTCAAGGACGACTATCTGCTGCCGATTCCCACGGTGTGCAAGCATGAATTCGTGTTCGACGGACTGGCCGACAAATCAACCGGCGTGACCACTTTGCATGTGGCCAAACGTCTGCTCGACCACGGTTTCCATGCCCCCACCATCTACTTCCCGCTCCTGTTCCACGAATCGCTGATGATTGAGCCTACCGAAACGGAAAGCCTCGAGACGCTGAAAACATTTGTGGATGTGATGCGCGACATTGCACGCGAGGCACGCGAAACACCCGAAACGGTGATCAACGCCCCGCACAACACTCCCATCACACATCCCGACGACACCGGCGCCGCACTCCATCCGGTGCTCACGTTCGATGATTTGCTGGCGCAGTGACATTTCAACCATCAAAGGCACACACACCAACCTATGGCTGAATTATTTGACCATATCATAATTGGCGGCGGCCCCGCAGGTTACGAGGCCGCCGCAATTGCCGCATCACGCGGCGAAAAGGTGGCACTTATTGAACGCGACCACCTCGGCGGCACATGTCTCAACCGAGGCTGCATCCCCACAAAGAGTTTCTGCAGTTCGGCAGAAACAGCTCACGCCATCTCCACAGCCGACACATTCGGGCTGCGGGTACACGCACCGGCTGGTGAAAGCGCATTCAGCGTTGACATGCCGGCCATTGTCGGGCGCAAAAACGCCATTGTGGAACAGCTGCGCCAAGGCGTAGCCATGGCCGTGCAGAATGCGGAGGTGATTCATGCCGACGCACGGTTCACCGCGCCGAAAACCATCGAGGCCGGAGGCCGCGAGCTGACGGCGCCGAACATCCTGATAGCCACCGGATCCGAACCGGCCATCCTCCCCATTCCGGGAGCGCATCTGGCACTCACAAGCACCGAACTGCTTGACATAACGGTTCTGCCGGCATCCATCACCATCATAGGAGGCGGAGTGATCGGGATGGAATTCGCATCGATTTTCAACGCACTCGGAAGCGACGTCACCGTGGTGGAATATGCGCGCGAAATCCTCCCGCCGTTCGACAAGGACATTGCCAAGCGCCTGAACGCGAAGGCTGCCAAGACCACGCTCACGCCCGCCGAGCAGGCCTGCCTGACCATGGCGACCGTCGGCCGCGGCGAGCCCGCTACCTGGGACGGCATTCAGGCCGCTATCGACTGGGTCGAGGCCAACAGCTTCCACTCCAAATTCCCGGAGCCGAAGGTCTGCTGAGCACCATATCATCCTAACCCTATGCGTTCCGCCGGACGGGAATGTCCGGCGGAACATGTTTGCGTGAAAAAGCCGCTGCCCGGCCGGGCAGCGGCTTTTTCTCATTTTTTCTTCTTTTTGTTTTTCTGCCCGGCGAGCGTCGCATCGGACGGGCCGGTCTCGGTCTTGCTCTCGCCGCCGCCGATGTGGTCGACGATCAGGATCATGGCGCCGAGCAGCGCCGGCACGAGATAGCCGATGAACATCGCGGCGCTGCTGGTCATGTCGCCGCGGACGATGCCCACGACCACGCTGATGACGCCGAGAATGATGAGGAAAATACCCATGAACTTCGTTCTGGACATGGTGAAAACTCCTTCTCCGGTTGGATTTCCGGTACGCTTACTGTGCGTAGTACCGGGTGAGGACGGTGGCGGCCTGCGCGCGGGTGGCATTGCCGCGCGGCTGCAGATAGACGGACTGCTCCAGGGTGATGCCGGCGATGAGCTTTTGCCCGACGGCCCAGCGCATGGCGTCCACGGCCCAGTCATTCACGCTGCCCGCGTCGGCAAAACCGCTCAGGTCTGCGGAGGCTTTGGCCTTGTCCGGGGCGGCCGTTTTCGTGTAGCGGAAGAGGATCGTGGCCATCTGCTCGCGCGTGACGTTGTTTATCGGGGCGAACGTGGTATCGGACATGCCGGTGACGATGCCGTTCTGATAGGCCCAGAGGACGGCGGCGGAGTACCACTCGTCGGTCCTCACGTCCGTGAACGGCGTCTTGCCGCTGACGCTCGGGCTGCCGTTCATGCGGTAGAGCACGGTCACAAGCATACCGCGCGTCATGGTGATGTTCGGGCTGAACTCGGTGGGGGACGTGCCGAGCATCAGGTTGTG
>OHKW01001209.1_pt1 | contig 10806 bp, 10 predicted proteins | sample 1568931 | NCBI WGS metagenome assembly OHKW01 (sample SAMEA3879536, study PRJEB24766) | human gut metagenome | biome: human-associated habitat; feature: feces | place: USA | collected 1985/1987 | reverse complement strand
ATTTTATATTTTCAAACTTTTTCATAAAAAATACTTGAATTTTATATAGTTAGCTTTCATTCCATTGTGTTGTGAATTCATCAATATAATCATAATCAGAATCAAACCATTTCATAAGTAACATCTCCTTTATGATTTCAGTATAACACTATTTTTAGCACTTTCAATGCTACAGTGCTAGACACATTTCAAATTCTGTCTATTATTGTAAATTTATGTCATCAATGATAAACTTTTACTTGTCGAAAAAAAGGAGATTTTAAATGTTTAAAAAATACCTGATTGTGTTTTTTGTATCTATGGTACCCCTTATTGAACTTCGTGGAGCCATCCCAATCGCAGCCGGAATGGGATTACCATTTATACAATATTATATAATTGCGATTATTGGAAATATGATTCCTGTTCCCTTCATCTATTTCTTTGCCAGAAAGATCCTTGTCTGGGGAGCTGATAAGCCAGTTGTCGGAAATTTCTTTACGTGGTGTCTAGAAAAAGGTGAAAAAGGTGGTAAAAAATTACAAGCCACTGCAGGAAAAGGATTGTTTGTAGCCCTATTATTATTTGTGGGTATTCCATTACCAGGAACAGGAGCCTGGACTGGTACACTTGCCGCTAGTATCTTAGATATGAATTTCAAATCGAGTGTACTAGCCGTTATGTTAGGTGTCATTTTAGCTGGTATCATCATGGCTCTTGCGAGTATGGGATTGTTTGGGGCACTTGGAGCACTATTCTAATAGTGCTTTTTCTTTTATCTAAAAGAAAAAAGGTTTGAAAAAAAAATCAAACCTTACTTAAACATATTGTGCCTGAAAAAATAAACAGTCGCAATTACACAAGCTAAAATGGCTACAAAACTTGGAAACCATACAAATGGGAATGGCAACTGTACGTTCATCCCATAGAATCCAAAAATAATATTTGGGATAGCCATAACAATTGTGATTACAGTCAATTTATTCATGACAATGTTCATATTGTTAGAAATAATACTCGCAAATGTATCCATTGTACCTGCCATTGTGTTTGAGTAAATGTTACACATCTCAATGGCCTGATGGATTTCAATCATTACGTCTTCCAACAAATCTTCATCCTCTTCATATAATTGAATCTGTTTTCCACGCATAATCTTGCTTAATGTAACCTCATCTGATTTTAAAGATGTTGAAAAGTAAACCAATGACTTTTCTAAGCCTAACATTTCAATCAATTCATCATTTTCTACAGACTGATGCAAGCGCGTTTCTGTTCGACTTGATAAGCGGTCAATTTGGCGTAAACAAATCAAGAAACGTTGTGAAATACGCAATGCCAAAAGTAAGAAAAATCTTGTTTTTAAACGTGTATCCATACCTTTTATTCTACCTTGTGACATTTCTAAAATACTCCAGTTTTCATATAAACTGATTGTCACAACATAACCCTTTAAAATCACAATACCAATTGGCAATGTAGAATAGGTTGAATCAATTGAATCATCATCTTCATTTTCTGCACTTGGGTAGTCAAAAATAATCAACACTTGTCTAAAATCATCATCATAATCAATATGTGAACTTTCTTCTTCATCCAACGAAGATTTTACAAATTCAGGTAAGATTCCTATTTGCTCAATTAAAAAATTTCTTTCTTCTTCCGTAGGTGCAACCGCATTGATCCAGCATCCTGGTTCTGGTTCTGCAATCTTGCGTGTTCCATCTTCAAACGTTTTATAAAATTCTAACACAATTTGTCCTCCTTATATCTTAAACGAAGACAAATCTCATGTCTCCGAACGTATTTGTTTTTTCATAATTATAATAACTCGGGTCTGGAGACATGTTTTCACCTACTTTCATACATAAGATATTGTATCATATTCATGTCAAAATCTCGTGAATTTTCACAAAAAAATGACTAGAATAAACTAGTCATAAGGTTTGTATTCAACTGTTTCTTTGTCAAAATCAATAAATAACTGGAATGCATTACGATTTTCATCTTCATCCCAAATTTCCACAAACTTAGGAGTCACTTCAATTAAGATTTCTGTATCAATGTGTGAATATGCATTATAGCTTTGCCATAAAAATTCTTTATATTTCTTTTCAAAAATACGTCCCGGCTCATCAACAACCAAGCCTAAGTTTTTAGCAGTACCCTCTACTTGCACCCCATTAAAGCACATAGCTACTTTATCATTTTTGAACAATTGTTGTGTTTTTCTAAAGTTTTTGTCTGTCTTAAAATAAATCTTGTCATTGTAGAAAACGCAACTTACATTTCTTACCATAGGATAATCATCCACACAGCTTGCCAAAGCCATGATTTTATAATCCCCTAATTTTTCATCCATAATTTTTTTTGCTTCTAAAAGTTCCATGTTTTTCCTAACCTTTCATAACTAATATTAAAACTGCAATTGATACAATAATAAATGCACTGACAATTCCAACATCTTTTGTAAGTCCTTCACTTGTATTAGACTGTGGAACAAACTGCGTGTTTCTCAACGCATTTACAAGTGGTTTGTAGATCAACATTGCACAGGCTGCATTTAATGTACATTTAATAATATTGAATGGAACAATACCTGGAAGTAACATGCCAACCACTGCACTTCTTGGCATTTGATAATAAATTGGTGTAATAATGTAGTTCCATAATGTCATACTCAATGTGCAGCATACAGTTCCTAATACCAAGCCGATGATAGCTCCTTTTTTAGAATGTTTATACTTATAGATGCAGGCTGCAACACATGCGAATGTACAAGTTGAAATCACATTCATCAAAACATCTAATAAGTTTCCTCCACGGAATACGATTTCTAAAAACGAACACAATAGACTCATAATAAAAGATGTCATAGGACCATAAATAAATCCTGCAATCACAATAATGATATCTTTTGGATCGTAGCTTAGAAAAGATACGGCTGGTACAATTGGAAATTGTATCAATAAGTTTAAAACCATTGCCATCGCACTTAAGATCGCAATCGTAGTTAGTTTCTTTGTTGAACTCATAAATCATCATCCCTTCATATATCCACCAAAAAAACGTGCCTAAAGAAAATCCCCTAGGCGCGTTTAAATATACAAAAGAATATATAAAAACATCTTCTTCCATCCAGACTATACTGTCGCCACTGGAATTGCACCAGTTCATGCATAATGCTCACGGGGTTTACCGCCGATAGGGAATTTCACCCAACCCTGAAGATTTAATTTATGCAAATTCAGTATACACTTGTTTCAAGTAAAAAAAAAGAGCAAATTAGATTGCTCTTTGTAGTATCCTTAAATCATAAGCCATGTTCTGTTCCACTTGCGTGGTGACAGTCATTTATCTATAGCATAAAGCTATCCAGCCTTCCTTTCGTTTCATTCCAGCCGGTTCCCCTACCAAATTTGGGTTTCTCGCTTGTGGGGTTTACCCGTTCCACCCTATACGTTTCCATATAGATTCGTCTCTGTGGCACTTTTAAAGTTTGTTTACATAGTTTCCCTTAGCAAACAAAACAGCCGTCAAGCAATAACTTGCCTAGATTTATTTATTCATCTAGCACAAACACTACAATCATCACAGATTGTGCGAGCATGGACTTTCCTCTAACTATCTAAGTAGCCAGTGACTGTCGATTTAATTCACTATTCTTCGCTTTGATTAAATACAGCTTTTTCCAAACGTGCAATACGTTTTAAGATATCTACTGTACTGCTGCTTCCATTCACAAAATCAGAATTTACTTTTTCGTTTAAGTTTTCATTCTCACTTTGTAACGCAAACAACTGTTGCTGCAATTCTTTGATTTTTTCTTCATAACGAGTGACTGCAGCACCTAATTCTTCTACTTTCTCATCATATTTCTGATAATCTTCAATTACCATATCTAGAAATTCATCTACTTCAGCAGGGGCGTATCCCTTCAAGTCTACATGAAATTCCTTTTCATAAATTTCCTGAGCTGTCAAATTCATATCTTTTGCCATATATATAGTCCCCCTATATCTGCTTAAATATTATGAATGTTTTGCACAAAAAAATCAACTCCGACTTTTCAGATTCATTGAATGTTCATTCTTTTTCATATATAATGTTCGTGATGAGCACTATTAAATATCCGAATGCAATTTCAACCATAAATACAATGCACCAAAAGAGTTATAGTTCTCGAGGTATGCGCCTCGAAAACGATATAAACGACTCTAATAAATATTATAGAGAACTCGATAGAGCTTTGATTTATAAAAAGCCGACACCCGTTCAAGTTGTTCATGTGGACTATCCAAAAAGGCAAAGAGCTAAAATCACTGAAGCTTACTATAAAACGCCTTCCACGACGGACTACAACGGTGTATATCGAGGTAAATACATTGATTTTGAAGCAAAGGAAACGAAAAATAAAACGAGTTTCCCACTCTTTATGATTCACCCACATCAAATCAAACATCTAAAAAAAGTTGTATTTCATGGAGGTATTGGTTTTTTTATTATTCGATTTAATTATCATAACGAAACATACCTTGTTGATTCAAAACTGCTCATAGATAAAATAGAAAATATAGACAAAAGCTCTATACCATATTCTTGGTTTCAATCCCATGGGATTCTTATTCAAGAAGGATTATGTCCTAGGTTAGCGTATTTAAAAGCTGTAGATGAACTCTATTTTAAGGAGGATAAGTAAATGGCCCAACCACAAAACGAACAAAATAAGCCCAAAACACAAAAGACAAACAGAAGAAAATTAGACATTTGGAATAAACTAGCCGTATCCGTCTTATCTATATTTTTAGTTGGATGCATCTCCGTATTCTTCGTTCTTGTCAACATCATCAACGATCCTGACGGCATGCGTTTTTCGCAAGACGGTTTGACTACATTATCCAATTCAAGACTTTACGATGCTTCAGGCAACGTATTCTATGAACTTGGAGATGAAATTCGTGAAGACGTAACCTACTCACAAATTCCACAATCTGTAGTCGATGCTTTTTTATCAATTGAAGATTCACGTTTCTTCGACCACAATGGATTTGACTTGCCACGTTTCTTGAAATCTGCTATGGCAAACTTGAAATCTGGAAGTCTTGCTCAAGGTGGTTCTACATTAACCATGCAAATGATTGATAATGCATTTACAAAGAACCAGGAAAAAAAATTAGAAACTGAACAGGGTACGGTCACAACCGCTCAAAAATTAAAATTAAAAGTTCAAGAAATCTATCTTTCATTGATTGCTGAACAAAGCATTAATAAGGAACAAATCTTTGAATACTACGTAAACCGTATTTGGTTTGGTTCAGGAAACAATACACGTGGTATTCAAAAAGCCGCACAATACTTCTTTAACAAAGATGTATCACAATTAAATTTGGGTGAAGCTGCATTCTTGGCTGGTTGTATCAATGCACCAGATACATACAATCCATTAAACAATTTAAACGAAGCAAACACAAAGCTAGATCATTTAAAAGCTGCTCAAAATCGTAGAAATGTTACTTTAGAATTGATGTTGCAACATGGATATATTACGGAAGAAGAATTTAATCTTGCTTCAAACCAAGACTTATCATTCTCTTTAGAATATGTAGAGCGTACAAGTGATGATCCAAATCAAGCTTATATCACACAAACATTAAGTGAAGTTATGGAATTAACTGGACAAGATCCAGCCGTTATTCCAATGGATATCTATACCGCACTAAATCAAGATGCTCAAAAACAAGCTGATGAAATCTGTAACGGTAACATCGTTCAATTCCCTAACGAATATTTCGATGTTGGTTTCTCAATGATTGAAAACGATACAGGGGAAATTATTGCAGTTGGCCCTGGCCGTCGTTATCACTCAGACTCCGTAAAAATTGATTACTCAACCGAACCAAATCAACCAGGTTCAAGTATGAAACCATTACTTGCCTATGCAAGTACATTTGATATCTTAGGATGGTCTACTGCTCATCAGGTAAACGATAAGAAAAAAGATTATTGGAAAAATGGTTCATACCTTCCTAAAAACTCAGACGGTAAATACAATGGTATTATGAGTTTACAAGATGCATTAGGTGTTTCAAAAAATACCACAGCCGCTCAAGCTATGATTGATTTAGTAACCGCAAAAGGCTATGATTACTGGATCGATTATTGTAAAAAGCTTGGTTTTAGCGATGAAGTGGCTGAAGGATTTAATGAACAATACGCAATCGGTGGCTCGAGCATGCGTGCAAGTCCAATCCAACAAGCGAGTGCTTACTCAACATTTGCGAATGGAGGTAAGCGTGTGGATGCTCACCGTGTTAGAAGAGTAGTTCGTAGATCCGATAAAAAAGAATTTAAGACAAACGCTAAAACATATGATGTTATCAGTGAACAAGCCGCATGGATGATTTCGCAATTACTTGAAAAAGTAGTTTCAGGTGGTTACCAAAACTACAACGAAATTCTTGCGAGCAACTATACAGTATATGGAAAATCAGGTACAACAGACTGGCCTGCAAATAGCTATGGAATTCCTGAGGGGGTTGCCAAAGATGAATGGTCAGTAGGCTATACAAATAAATATACAATCGCTTGTTGGAGTGGATATACAACGGATGCCATCACAAACTATGGTATGTATATTACTTGGGATGATTTAAATGTTGCTTCAGCATTCCATATTTCACACTACATGCTTGATTACATGCAAAAATATGCAACATATTCTGCACTTGAAAGACCTAGTGGTATCTCAGACTACAAGGGTGGATACATCAAAGATGAATTCAAATCAAAAGGTGATACAACATCTGAGAACAATGACGCGCAAGATGCTTGTGAAGCTAGTGGTGGCGAATGGGATGAAGAAAACCAGACATGTAAAAAGTCTGATGATAAAGAAAGAGAAGCTTGTGAAGCCGATGGTGGTGAATGGGATTCTGAAGCTGGTACATGTAAAAAAGAAGAAGAAAAAGAAGAAGAAACAAATGAAGCCGAAACAACTTGTACAAGTAATGGCGGAACTTGGGACGGAAGTGCATGTACATATCCTTCTACAGAACCAACAGAACCTACAACACCTGAACCAACGGAACCTAGTACTCCAGGAACAGATACTTCCACAGACAACACAACAGGCTATGTTTGGCTTGATCGAAGAAATCTCTACAATATATTCGATAGACTATAACAATGAAAGTGCTCAATTGAGCACTTTTTTGTACACAAAAAAAACAGGGATCATTTCCCTGTTTCGAGTATTGTATTAGCAATTTGAAGTTGTTTCTCAGTTGGCGGATCAATTCCTTCTAAAGGATATCCTAAGCCAAGTTCTTTCCATTTATAAGCCCCTAGAGTATGGTATGGTAATACTTCTATTCTTTCTACATTTTTTAATTGAATAATAAATTGATGTAGTCGTTCCAAATATTTTTCATCTGTATTGATTGTTGGTACCAACACATGACGAATCCATACTGGCTTTTGGATATCCGACAAATATTTAGCTAGTTTTAAAATATTTTGATTCGTATGTCCCGTTAATTCTTTATGAGCCATTTCATCAATATGTTTTATATCTAATAATACTAGATCTGTAACATTCATAAGTTGTTTAAACTTAGAAAAGAATGGTTCTTCAAAAGTAAATGGTTGTCCACAAGTATCCAAAACTGTATTGACACCTTCTTTTTTAGCTAATGTAAAAAGTTCAATCAGAAAATCAATTTGAAGTAATGGTTCACCACCACTGACTGTAATGCCACCATTATCTTTCCAGTAAGGACGATATCGTAAAGCTTTCTTTAATACTACTTCTGCACTTTGATCTGGTTCTTTAGTTTTCCAAGTATCGGCATTGTGACAAAACTTACAACGCATATGACATCCTTGCATAAAGATGACATATCTTACGCCTGGTCCATCTACAAGGCCAAACGTTTCAATCGAATGAATTGCTCCTAACATAATAGCCTCCTAACTAGAAAGAGCCTTATTAAAGGCTCTTGTGACATGTACGACTAATAACATCTAATTGTTGTTCGCGAGTTAAATCAATAAATTTAACGGCATAGCCAGAAACACGAATTGTAAAGTTTGCGTATTCCTCTTTTTCTGGATGCTCCATCGCATCTTTTAATTTTTCTACACCAAATACATTCACATTCAAGTGGTGAGCACCCTGATCAAAGTATCCATCTAATACATTCACTAAGTTATTTACTCTTTCCTCTTCAGTGTGACCCAACGCATCTGGATTAATTGTTTGCGTATTACTAATTCCATCTAGCGCATATTCATAAGGAAGTTTTGCGACAGAATTTAGCGATGCCAACAATCCATTTTGTTCTGCTCCATATGCAGGGTTAGCACCGGGTGATAATGGTTCTCCTGCTTTTCTTCCATCGGGAAGCGCACCTGTAGCTTTACCATATACAACATTTGAAGTAATTGTAAGAATCGAAGTAGTTGGTTCACTATTACGATATGTGTGGTGTTTTTCAATCTTACGCATAAATGTCTTTAATAACCATACGGCAATTTCATCCGCACGATCATCATCATTTCCATAACGAGGGAAATCCCCTTCAATTTCATAATCAACTACCAATCCATCTTCATCACGAATTGTCTTCACTTTTGCGTATTTGATGGCACTCAATGAATCTACTACATGTGAGAATCCAGCAATACCCGTTGCGAAAGTTCTACGTACATCAGTATCAATCAAAGCCATCTGGCTTGCTTCATAATAATATTTATCATGCATATATTGAATCAAATTCAAAATATTTACATATAACCCTGATAACCAGTCCATCATGATATCGTATTTATGCATTACTTCATCATAATCTAAATACTCACTTGTGATAGGCTTATATTCTGGACCTACTTGTACTTTTGTCTTTTCATCTACACCACCATTGATAGCGTATAGTAAACATTTAGCTAAGTTTGCACGAGCACCAAAGAATTGCATTTCTTTACCAGTTTGCGTAGCACTCACACAACAACATACCGCATAATCATCTCCCCATACAGGACGCATTACATCATCATTTTCATATTGAACACTACTTGTATCAATACTTACTTTTGCAGCATATTTCTTGAATGGTTCAGGCAAATTTGAAGAATACAATACAGTCAAGTTTGGTTCTGGACTCGGTCCCATATTTTCAAGTGTATGCAAGAAACGGAAACAAGTTTTAGTAACCATACTTCTTCCATCCATACCTAAACCACCAACATCAAGTGTTGCCCAAACTGGATCTCCTGAGAATAATTGGTTGTAGCTAGGAATTCTGGCAAACTTAACCATTCTAAATTTCATAGTCACATGGTCAACAATTTCTTGAATATCACTTTCTGTGAAGACACCATTCTCTAAATCTCTTTCAAAATAAATATCTAAGAATGTTGAAATACGACCTACTGACATAGCCGCCCCATTTTGTGTTTTAATAGCAGCTAAATATCCAAAGTATAGCCATTGTACTGCTTCTAATGAGTTTTTAGCAGGCTGAGAAATATCATATCCATAGCTTGCTGCCATAATTTTCATTTCTTTTAACGCCTTGATTTGTTCAGCCAATTCTTCACGCTGACGAATTACATCATCGCTCATTGTTCCATCGCCACAATATGCGAAATCTTTTTGTTTCTGCTCAATTAAATAATCAATACCATAAAGTGCAACACGACGATAATCCCCTACGATACGTCCACGACCATATGTATCTGGTAATCCTGTAATGATTTTGTTACGACGTGCTAAACGCATTTCTGGTGTGTATGCACTAAATACAGCATCATTGTGAGTTTTATGATATTTTGTGAAGATTTCATGTAATTTTTCACTTGGTTTGTATCCATAAGTTTCGCATGCCTCTTCACTCATACGAATACCGCCATAAGGCATAAATGCACGTTTTAATGGTTTATCTGTTTGTAAACCGACAACCTTCTCTAAATCTTTATCTAAATATCCAGGGCCATAAGCAGTTAGACTCGAAACCACTTCTGTTTCCATATCCAATACACCGCCTTTGGCACGTTCTTCTTTTTGTAGTTTTTGAAGCTCAGCCCATAAAGTATTTGTCGATTCTTTTGGACCTTCTAAAAAGCTTTCATCACCATTATAAGGTTTGTAGTTATTTTGAATAAAATCTCGAACATCTACCTCATCCTGCCATTTACTGCCTTTAAATCCTTGCCATTGTTCTTTCATGATTGCCTCCTTCTAATGACAGTTAGTTTATACTAACATTTATTTAAAGTTTACTATGATTCCTTCGAGCAGTCAATTAAAAAGACCCACCGAAAAGACAAAGTAAACTTGCCCAGACGGTCGGCCTATAACATCATACTTCATGTGGTAACTCCACTTCCGTCAGTCATATGATATTCAAATCATAACAAAGAATTATCAATTACGCAAGCGTTTTCCCTAGGGTTATTTAAGATTTTAAAGTCTACTTAAAGTACACTTTCAAAGTATACTTTTATGTTGTGCTTTAAATTCAACTATTCGCCATTTGTGATATGTTCAATGTATAGTGGAAATAGTAATATTTTAGATGAAAGGAGGTTAGTTATGGATACAAAAAAGATAGGAACCTTTATCTCAATGAATCGCAAGAAAAAAGGGTATACACAAGGGCAGTTAGCAGAAAAATTAGGTGTGACAATTGACCCTTTCTTAGCCGAAGAGTCCGGAAAGCAGGGGAACCAGAGTGATACCGATGAGGGCCACGCCGTCACCGGCCATGAGCTGCTTCATGCCCTGAGACTTTGCTTATGTGTGATAAAGAAGCAATAGAAGTGTAAAAA
>OHKW01001204.1_pt1 | contig 10836 bp, 7 predicted proteins | sample 1568931 | NCBI WGS metagenome assembly OHKW01 (sample SAMEA3879536, study PRJEB24766) | human gut metagenome | biome: human-associated habitat; feature: feces | place: USA | collected 1985/1987 | reverse complement strand
GACTCCCGTCATTGTTCCAAGGAAGACCAGCAGAAATGTATTGTCAATATAGCCGCAGCTGATGCCTTTTGTCACTCCCATCGCCGAAAAGATTCCGAGTCCTACAGAATCCATTGCTAACATAAGTTTATCATAGACCTCACCAAAACCATCCTGCAGATATTTCCTGCGGAAATATATAATACAAAACACAAGCACCGCAGCAAGTACGGCATAGATCACATATACCGGATGCAGAAGTGCCGATGGCACCTTCCCAAGTATAACATCACGAACCATACCTCCGCCAACTGCCGTTGACACACCAAGCACGATCACTCCGAATATATCCATGCTGCACTCAATTCCAACCATTGCCCCCGATGCTGAGAACGCTACTGTTCCGATCAGTTCGATTGCAAATATAATCCACTCCTGAATATCCATCTTGTTTTCCCCATCTTGTCTTTTATTTTTTGTAAATTTACTGTCCTGTTCATGCTCTGTCATTCTATTTCCGAAGGTCTTCCAGCATCTCTCTGACCGTCTTCCCATACACCGGATGACGTTTATAAGGTGCAATCTCATGCAAAGGCTCCAGTACAAACGCTCTCTTATGCATCTCCACATGTGGAATGCATAAAGCATCCGTCTCTGCAACCAGATCGTCATAGAATATAATATCCAGATCCAGTGTTCTCGGTCCCCAATGTATGATTCGTTCTCTTCCTGCCTCTTTTTCAATTCGGTTCAGCTCTTTTAATAACTCTTCCGGATATAATAATGTCGAAAGCTTCAGACAACCGTTTAAGAAATCCGGCTGATCCGTCACTCCGTACGGAGGTGTCGTGATAAATGTCGATACCTTCTCCACCTTTGTATTCTTCATCTCATCCAGCGCCTGTACCGCGGCTTCCAAAATGCTTCTGCTATCCCCCATATTCGATCCGAGCGCAATATATGCCGTATGCCATTCACGCTCAATCTCTACACTGACCGTCTTAAGCGGCAGTCCGACCGGTGCCCACGGTTTCTTGATCTCAATCTGCACCTTCTGCAGACCTGCTATACGCACCAGCATCTCCTCTGCCAGTCCTTCCGCAACCTTCTCCAGAAGCTTAAACGTATGACTTTTCAAATACTCTGTGATAAATGCACATGCTTCTCCATAATGGATAGATGCAGTCAGCTCATCTGTCAGTCCTGCCCGTCTGGTATCCGTATACATAACCGCAGACACCACAAATTTCTGCCCCAGTACATTTTCCTCCGGAAACACACCATGATTGGCAAATACTTCCAGATCTTCTATCTTTATCTTGTCCGGTTTCATCTCATTCCTCACTCTTTCTATACTTCGTGTCCCCGCATGATTGCTTTCGTCATCTGAATGGCTCTCTTATTTTTCTCTACATCATGGACGCGTACGAATGCACATCCCTTCTGTACCCCATATACGGTCGTAACCATCGTACCTTCTTCCCGCTGCGTCACCGGAAGATCCAGCGTCAGTCCGATTACGGATTTTCGTGATGTTCCGAGCAATACCGGATATCCAAGTTCATTTAATATCTCCATCTTATCGATAATCTCCAGGTTCATCTCATAAGTCTTTCCAAATCCGACACCGGGGTCAAGGAGGATCTTGTCATCCTCAATGCCTGCTGCTTTTGCAAGTCTTACACATTCTTTCATATCATCCATGAAATCTTTCAGAAAGTCCTGATATTCCGCCTTTTCCCGATTATGCATCAGACAGCATGCAGCCTGATACTTTGCGATCACACTTGCCATCTTCTTGTCATATTTTAATCCCCAGATGTCATTGACAAGATCTGCACCTGCCTGAAGTGCAGCCTCTGCGACATGGCTTTTGTAGGTATCAATCGACACTGGTACATCAAATTCTTTCTTAAGCACTTCAATAATTGGCGTCACTCTTGCAATCTCTTCTTCATCCGTGATCTGGATATGTCCCGGACGCGTAGATTCCCCGCCTACGTCAATGATATCTACACCTTCTTCAACCATCTGGTGTGCATGTGCAATTGCCGCATCCATTCCGTTAAACTTTCCTCCATCGGAAAAGGAATCCGGCGTCACATTCAGGATTCCCATAATGTATGTATGATTTGCTGTATCAAAATTCTTTCCACCTATGATCATATTATTATCTCCATATTTTTCTCTTCTTCATTCCAGTTACACTTCTTCTCTGCCATGCAGGAAAGACACATTCTGGAACGTTTATCACTTTCATAGAACAGTTCCTCTATCGGCTTCATATGCTCATGCCGTCTGCGGTGTCCCCTGACTGCCAGACAGATCAGTGCTTTTTCTTCATCCGTAAATGTAAAACCAGTCGGAAGAGAATCCAATATCCGCCTTGCTATTCTCTCTCCTGCGATCTCATGCGGAATCTGCTGTCTGTACTGAAAAGATTTGCCAATATCATGCAGCACCGCCGCTACGTAGATCAGTTCCTTATCGAATCCAAGTCCTTCTTCCAGATTCTTAATGTAAGCAATTCTTGCCACATCCAGAAGATGGTTCATCTGATGACAACAGAATACCCTATCCGTCTCACATTCACAGATACGCTTATAGTATGTCTGATACACTTCATGATTCACCACCGCATTCAGACGGGGCATCCCTTTTTGTCTTTCTGTTACTCTTTTCATCTACATCTGTATCTCTTTCTTTTTATCGTCCAAGCATCCGGAAAAATCTCTCTTCCAGTACCGGATCTGTCTCAAATACACCGCGTCTTGCAATTGTCACAGTCTGGCTTCCCGGCTTCTTGATCCCACGCATTGTCATACACATATGCTCTGCTTCGATCATAACGATAGCCCCTTTCGGCTGCATATGCTCCATCAAAGCATCAGCAATCTGTCCGGTAAGCTGTTCCTGAAGCTGCAGTCTTCTTGCAAATACTTCTACTGTTCTTGCAAGCTTGCTCAGTCCTACGACTTTTCCATCCGGGATATACGCAATGTGTGCTTTTCCGTAAAAAGGCATAAAATGATGCTCACAGGTCGAGTAAAATGTAATATCTTTTTCGAGAACCATCGCATTGTCTTTCACATGAAATGTCTTTGACAGCGGTTCTTCAGCGGTCTGCGTCAGTCCACCAAATATCTCTTCATACATTCTGGCAATGCGGTCAGGGGTATCGAGAAGCCCTTCTCTGTCCGGGTTTTCCCCGATTCCTTCCAATATTAATTTTACGCCCTCTTGTATTTTCTTTTTATCCATCTTTTTTCCTTCTTTACCGATACTGAAATGATATGATTCACGCACGATACTGCATTCCTATGTACGCTTTTATCGATCAATCCGACTGCATGATCTGCCTGATCTCTTTGAGATAAGACAAGGAACCAAATGCAAGGATCACGCCGTCTCTTTTCGTGTGTTCCAGTGCCAGCTGCACTGCTTCCTTCATGGAACTGCATGCCCTGACCTTCGGAAGCGGTTCCATGACTCCTGCTCCCTGTGGACTATTTTCTGCGCCCTGTGCTTTTTCCGGCTTTCCGGCTCTCTCTTTCCACAGACGAGCCACGATCCCTTCTGCCTCGGACGCAAGTTCTTCCGCTTTCATCGCCCTCGGATTATCCGGCGTCACTGTAAAGGCGGCTCCCGCATAAGGCAGCATTGCCTCCAGCACTTTTTTGTGTTCCTTATCTGCAAGTACGCCTATTATATAAGTTATTGGAATGTTTGTAAAATATTTTTCCACAGACGCACTTAATCGAAGTGCCGCATCCTCATTGTGCGCACCGTCTATGATAAACAGCGGCTGTTCTCCTATGACCTCAAACCTGCCCGGCCACACGGTATTTTTGATCCCGTCTATAATGATCCGGTCTGCAATTCCAAGGATCTCCTTTAACACTGTGACCGCCAGACAGCAGTTTTCCACCTGATATGTCCCTGTAAGCCGGGTTGTCACCGTTCCAAGTCCCGGATGATCGAATCTGATCTCTTTTAACGTTTCGGTTTCCACCGTTACCTTGGAAACATCGGCTGTATAAAGCCTTGCGTGCTGTTTTTCCGCCTCTGATTCTATCGCCACCATTGCCTCCGCTTTTTGCAGGATGGTCACGACCGGACAATCTTTTTTGATAATGCCGGCTTTTGCCTGTGCGATCTCGGTCAGTGTATTTCCAAGAAACTGCATATGATCCATACTGACTGATGTAATAACGGAGCACACTGGCTTTTTGATCAGATTCGTTGCGTCTGTTCTGCCGCCCATTCCAACTTCCAGCAGCACATAATCACATTTTTTCTGATAAAAATACAGAAAAGCCATCGCTGTCTCCACTTCAAAGATTGTCGGCTGTTCCATGCCTTTTTCCACCATGCAGTCACAGGCGCACTTCACCTGTTCCATGATGTCCGCATACTCCTCATGGCTCATGGACTTAAGATTGATCCGCCACACTTCCATGGGATCAAACACCGCCGGGGAACTATATCTGCCTACCCGGTATCCGGCTTCTATGAGTACCCGCTCTAAATAAGCCCCGGTAGAACCTTTTCCATTCGTTCCCGCAATGTGGATGATCTTAAGCTGCTCCTGTATATCCCCAAGCTCGTGCATTAAATTTTCAATACTATCAAGTCCTAATATGCTTCCCGATCTGCTGACATTTACGGCATACGCTCTTGCCTGCTCGTAATTCATTTTCCCACCTTACTTCTTTTGGTTTTATTTAACGCTTCGTTCCCTTGGTGTCACGGTTTCCGACACGAAGTCTGTTTAAGACAACCTCTTTTCCCTTTACTTCAACGGTCTGCTCGCTCTCGCCGTCTAACACATAAATGTTACTCAATGCATCTCCTGCATTCAGTTTCATGCCGCGCACGCCGACTGCTCCCTTTTTCTTTTCCGGGATTGTGGAAGCCTCAATACGCAAAAACATTTCTTTCTCAGACTGCATGACAACCGTCTCCTCACCTGTCATGGCGTGCACGATCAGAAGTTCATCATCCTCATTTAACTTCGTTGAGGCTGTCGTTCTCTTTGCCACGTCAAATTCACTTCCGTCAACCATCTTAAGCATGGCTGTTTTGGTTCCAAATAATAATCTGGAGTGAATGATCGCACCGAGGTTGATAATATATATAAAGTTTTCCTCACTACTATTGTAGTTACTTAGATTGTCGATTGGAATTCCCTTATCTCGGAACTTTCCATATGGAAGATCAAGCACTTTCAACAGATGCATCTGTCCTTTGTTTGTAAAAATACAGATTTTATCCGTGTTCTTACAGGTTAAGATGTAACGGTTTTCCGTATCCGCTGCCTCTTTATTTCTCTCATAGACACTGACATCCACCGTTTTTGCATAGCCAAAGCGATCCATGAGGAATACCACATCCATCTCCTCAATCTTCTTCTCTTCCACAACCGCTTCCTCAAGATTGTCGATCAGAGTTTTTCTCGGAACCGCATACTGTTTCTTATAAGACTGAAGTTCTTTGATCAGCACTTTCGCCATGGTGGCACGGTTTTCCAAAATGTCCTCATACTCGGCGATATGCTTTAACGTATCCTCATGGTCTTTCATCAATGCCTCGATCTCTAAACCGATCAGCTTCTGTAAACGCATCTCCAGGATTGCCGTGGTCTGACGCTCTGTAAAACGGAGCTCTGATGCCATTTTTTCTGACTGTGCCGATTTAAAGGTGATATTGTCCGTCACACCATCGGTCAGACATGCTCTTGCATCTTTTACATTCTTACTTCCGCGAAGGATTTCAATAATAAGGTCAATGACATCACACGCCTTGATCAATCCTTCCTGTATTTCTTTTTTGTCTAATTCTTTTTTCAGTAATGTCTGATATTTTCTTGTGGCAAGCTCATACTGGAACTTCACATGATGACGGATGATTGGCACAAGTCCCAGCGTCTCAGGCCGTCCCTCCGCAACTGCCAGCATATTCACACCAAATGTGTCCTCTAACTTTGTCTTTTTATACAGCAGATTGATGAGATTCTGCGTATCGGCTCCTTTTCGAAGCTCTAACACAATACGGATTCCCTCTTTGGAGGACTGGTTTGTGATATCCACGATATCATTTGTTTTCTTGGTCTCCACGAGACTGTATACATCATTCAAAAATTTTCCGATGTTCGCACCGATCATCGTATATGGGATCTCAGTGATAACAATGCGCTCTTTTCCACCTTTGACCTGCTCCACTTCCACTTTTCCACGGATTTTGATCTTACCCATACCGGTGGAATAGATCTGGATCAGATCGTCCTTATTGGCAATAATTCCTCCTGTCGGGAAATCAGGTCCCGGAATATATTCCATCATCTGCTCAGTATTGATATCCGGATTCTTAATGTATGCGATCACACCGTCGATCACTTCGCCCAGATTGTGCGGTGGTGTGCTTGTCACCATACCGACCGCAATACCATCGGAACCGTTCACCAAGAGATTCGGGATCTTGACCGGCAAAACTTCCGGCTCTTTCTCTGTCTCATCAAAGTTTGGCACAAAATCCACGACATCCTTATCCAGATCCGATAAAAATGCCTCCTGTGTGATTTTCTGCAGCCGCGCCTCCGTGTAACGCATCGCAGCCGCGCCATCGCCCTCGATGGAACCAAAGTTACCATGTCCATCTACAAGCGGCAACCCTTTCTTAAATTCCTGTGCCATGACAACAAGTGCGTCATAAATAGAACTGTCGCCATGTGGATGATATTTACCCATGGTATCGCCGACAATACGCGCACATTTACGGTACGGCTTGTCATACCGGATTCCCAGTTCGTACATATCATATAAAGTTCTTCGCTGCACCGGTTTTAAGCCATCGCGGACATCCGGCAAAGCTCTTGCGATAATAACACTCATCGCATAATCTATATAAGATTTCTGCATCAGTTCCGAATACTCGGTACGGATAATCTGTTCTTCCTGCTGCATCATATAACCTCTCTATCTGTTATTCTACAGACCATTGCAAAATGTTTGTCATCTGCTTTACGATTTTTCAATGATCTACTGCCATTTTTACCATCTGCACTATACGTCGAGTTCTGCGTCATGCGCATGTTCATAAATAAATGTCTTTCTCGGTGGAACATCATTTCCCATCAGAAGCTCTGTGATATCAGAAGCCATGCGGCCGTCCTCGATTTCAATCCGCTTTAACATTCTGGTAGCCGGATTTAACGTAGTCTCCCACAGCTGCTCCGCGTCCATCTCACCAAGACCTTTGTAGCGCTGTAAGGTAAAGTTACTTCCCTTATGTGCCTTTCTGTATTTTTCCAGAGCCGCATCATCGTAAAGATACTCTTCCTCACCCTTGCCCGGAATGACTTTGTAAAGCGGCGGCATTGCCACATAAACATGTCCTTCATAGATAAGTTCCGGCATAAAACGGTAAAACAATGTCAGAAGCAGTGTTGAGATATGTGCTCCGTCCACGTCGGCATCCGCCATGATGATGATCTTGTCATAGCGAAGTTTTGTGATATCAAAATCATTTCCATACCCCTCGGAAAAACCACATCCAAACGCATTGATCATCGTCTTGATCTCCGCATTGGCCAACACCTTGTCAATACTTGCTTTTTCCACGTTTAAGATTTTACCCCTGATCGGCAGGATTGCCTGATAGTTTCTGTCCCGCGCTGTCTTTGCGGAACCTCCGGCGGAATCTCCCTCGACGATGAAGATTTCACAGATGGAAGCGTCCCTGCTCTCACAATTTGCAAGCTTTCCATTGGAATCAAACGAAAACTTCTGCTTGGTGAGTAGATTGGTCTTGGCTCGCTCCTCGGTCTTACGGATCTTTGCCGCTTTTTCCGCGCAGGAGATGACCGTTTTCAATGTCTCTAAGTTTTTATCAAAAAATAACTGAATCTCGTCGCCGGTCACTTTTGCAGTGGCTTTCGCCGCATCCTGATTATCTAATTTCGTCTTTGTCTGTCCCTCAAATCTCGGATCAGGATGTTTGATGGAAACAACTGCCGTCATTCCGTTTCGGACATCCGCTCCGGTGAAGTTCACATCTTTTTCTTTTAAAATACCAAGTTCTCTCGCATAAGAATTAATGACGGTTGTAAATACAGTTTTAAATCCCGTGATATGTGTACCACCCTCGGCATTAAAAATATTATTACAGAATCCCAGGATATTCTCATGAAATTCATTCGTGTACTGGAATGCAGCTTCCACGGTAATGCCTTCAGATTCCCCTTTAAAATAAACGACATCATGAAGCACTTCCGTATTTTTATTCAAATCCTTTACAAAACCACGGATTCCATCTTCCTCATGATATACGATATGTTCGACTTCCTCGCCACGGCGGTCCTCATAAATGATCGTAAGTTTCGGATTCAGATATGCAGTCTCATGCATACGGCTTTTGATCTCATCCTCTTTGAATCTCGTCTTTTCAAAAATTTCCGGATCCGGGAGAAAGTTTACTTTAGTTCCGGTCTTTTTTGTCTTGCCAATCTTAGGAAGCAATCCATTCTCCAATTCCACAACCGGAACGCCTCTCTCATAGCGGTCGTGATGAATATACCCCTCTCTGCTGATCTCCACATCCATATAAACAGACAATGCATTGACAACGGAAGAACCTACTCCGTGGAGCCCTCCACTCGTCTTATATGCGGAATCATCAAACTTACCGCCGGCATGTAAGGTTGTGTACACAAGACGTGCTGCCGAAACACCTTTGGCGTGCATTCCGACCGGAACGCCTCGTCCATTATCTTCTACCGTACAGGAACCATTCTTCTCCAATGTGACATGGATCGTATCACATGCCCCTGCCAGATGCTCATCCACAGAGTTGTCTACGATCTCATAGATCAGGTGGTTCAATCCCTTTCTGGAAACACTTCCGATATACATTCCCGGTCTTTTCCGAACAGCCTCTAACCCTTCTAAAACCGATATGCTGTGCTCATCATAACCTGCCATTTCTTACCTCACTTCATTCATTTTCCTGCGCTCTGTCACAAACTTGCAGATTCATTTCATAATATTCTTTCAAATCTGCCCTACTCTTCTACCTTCTGCTGGTTCATATGTGCAATGACCATCATCGCAATCTTAAAGGTCATTGCATCATCAAACTTACGGATATCTAATCCGATTGCCTTCTCTAAACGTTCCAGACGATATACTAATGTATTCCGGTGCACATATAACTGTCTGGCGGTCTCTGAGATATTCAGATTATTTTCAAAAAACTTCTGGATGGTTGTATTAATCTCTTCATTAAATATATCCGGCACTTCATCCCCGAACACTTCATGAATAAACATCTCGCATAAGCTCATCGGAAGCTGATAAATCAGACGCCCAATTCCAAGCAGGCTGTATGCAATCGTCTCACGCTCTGCATAAAAAATTCTTCCGACTTCTAACGCCATCTTGGCTTCCTGATAGGATTTGGCAATATCTTGCAGATTATGCACACGGTTTCCATAGCCCACGCGCACTTTCACCATCGCCTCAGTGTGCATATTATCCACGATCATTCTTGCCAATGTCTGCAGTTCTTCATCTTCTTTCATGTCTCTGGTATCTTTGATCAGGACAATGCTCTGCTCGTCCACTTCTGTCACATAGTCTCTGGTCTTGGTCACGAACAGATTCTTGACTGTCTCCATCGCGGTTGCATCTTTCTTGCCGTCAATCTCAATCACGAAAACAACACGTTCTGCCTGTTCAATATGCAGCTTCTGGGCCTTATTGTACATGTCCACCACGAGCATATTTCCAAGCAGGATATTCTGCATAAAATTATTACGGTCAAACTGCTCCATATAAGCGGCTGCAAGATTCCTTATCTGGCAAACTGCCAACCGTCCTACCATATAAGCATCTTCTGCGGATGACTTTGTCAAAAGAATATATTCCACTTCACCCTCTACCATTACTTTAAAGAAATGACAACCGGACAGCATCTGGCTCTCTGCCATTGATGCTGCAAATGAAGTTACCGCCTCTTCCATATCGCCTTCCAGCTCAAAAGTAGCCGCAACCTGTTTGCCTTTCTCTGAATATAATGCCAAATCAATCTTGGAAATCTCCTTGATCTCGTCTAAAGCAGTCTGTATCTTATGGTTTGATATCATACGCTCCATTCCTTTCGTTATTTATTATATAGAACACATGTTTGTTTTGCAATTATTTTTTGCAGAAAAAACCGGGTACAAATGATGCACCCGGTTCTACTGAGTTTATTTAATTTTACCGAATTAGTTGGTAATTGTCAATTCAGTTTCTTTATCGAAGCAGTGAATCTTCTCTGGATCGATTGCTAATGTGATATGATCACCCATACGAGCTGTTGTTCTGGAATCAACTTTTGCTGTCATGGCTGTTCCTGCTACATTGAAGTATAACAATACTTCAGAACCTAATAACTCGTATCCTGTTACGTCTGTCTCGAATACTGCATCTTTGTGAGCTTCGATCTCAATCTGGGAATCTCCGATATCTTCTGGTCTGATACCCATAACAACTGTCTTTCCGTTGTATCCGCCATCGATCAATTTCTTAGCTTTTGCCGGAGGAAGGACAACAGATGTCTTCTCGAAGTTAAGAGTTACTCTCTCGCCTTCTACTTTACATACAGCGTCGATGAAGTTCATCTGTGGAGATCCGATGAATCCAGCTACGAATAAGTTGTTAGGCTCATTGTATAATTTCTGTGGAGAATCAACCTGCATGATAACACCATCTTTTAATACAACGATTCTGGTTCCTAATGTCATAGCTTCTGTCTGATCATGTGTTACATAGATGATAGTAGCTTTTAATCTGTTATGTAAGGAAGCGATCTCAGAAC
>OHKW01001195.1_pt1 | contig 10915 bp, 10 predicted proteins | sample 1568931 | NCBI WGS metagenome assembly OHKW01 (sample SAMEA3879536, study PRJEB24766) | human gut metagenome | biome: human-associated habitat; feature: feces | place: USA | collected 1985/1987 | reverse complement strand
TTCACTCGTTATTTCCAGAATCTCTGTCGGCTGATATGAAACGATGGATTCATAGGCATCCACCGTCCCTGTTACCACATATTTCTGATCTGCTTTTTCTATCATAACATTTTTTTCCAGAATTTGAATACCTTTTTCCTCTAAATTTGCAAGATATTGCTCAAAACGGCTCTGTGCAATTGCTGCTGCCTCTGTTTTACTATACGTTTTTTCCTCTGTCTGACATTCTTCATACAAATAGGTTTCAAAATAAACCGGAAGATAAAAATTGTCGGTAAAATGCAGCTGGCTGGCATGCTCCGTCAGATCAAACTGCTCATAGTCCTGCCGGAAAAATGGATTTTTCAGGTGATAATCAAAGAACCTGATCCCATAATCTTTTTTTGCCCTGCCTGTTTTTATTTTATCCTGATACGAAATATTTATTTCATCCTCATAATAAAAATTTACTTCTGCAATAATATCTGCGTCCGCTCCCGGATAAATATATTCCGCCACTTCACCGTCGTCATTCAAGATTTCTGCCCTGCCGCTGACAAGGATATCTCCCTTTTTCACTTCCATATCTGCGGTCACAAGCGGTGTTCCTGTCCTCGTCACCATGAAAGCAATGATACCGTCTTTTTTTGCAACGATATCTTCCGGCGTGTCATCCTTTGCCTCGTATTCCTCCTCCGGCAGCAGATTTTCCTGAAGTTCCACCGTCATTTTCGTGCCGTAGACTTTTACCGAAGTCCAGATGACTTCACTGTATGCAGAACGCAGTTTTTCTTCCAGTTCTTCGCAGTTGATATTTCTTTTTGGCACACCGAAGCCTGCATTTTCGTTCTGTAAAAACGTGAGGATTGTCTCCTCTGACAGATAAGAATTGCCTTTTACTTCAATATTCCAGACAAAACCGGAACAGTAAAAGAGCAAAACAGCGGAAACGGCGATTCCTGCCGCAAATACTTTATGTTTCCGGTAGCGGAACAGTTGAAACGGCACACCGTATTTTTTTAAAATGCGCGCCTTTGTCTTTGTTTTTTTTAAGATTGGCTTTAAACTGCGGTAACCATCCACGCTGATATAAAAATAGTACCCATCTTCCGTTGGTTTTAAATTCCAGATTAAAATGTTGCGGCTGCCACATAAATTCAGGAAACGCTCTGTGGCATATCCGGTAAGATGCACATACACATATCCACGAAAAAATTTGATCCATGATAAGACAAACATTAATACTCGTAAGAAACGGAGTCGATCAGACCGACAATTTTCATTTCCTCATTCGTGTAATACTCCACCGTCAGATGAGTTCCTAAAATCTGAAGTCTGCAGTTCTTTGTCTGAATTTTCACAAGTGAATCCTCCAGTTCAATGATTCCTTTATAATTCTCGACCAGAACCTCTTTCCGCCCGGTAATTGTGACAATTGCCGCTCCAAGCATAAGGTCTTTGGGGAGTTCTAACTGACTTATCATTTTTTCATGGATTGGTTTTTTACTGTTTTTACTCATATATAAGCTTATGAAAAAAGCTTATCTGATATGCGCAATAAATCCTCTCTCGTATCAATATCCAAAAACTGTGTTTCTTTTTCTGTGTGAAAACAAAACACATCCTCTGCGTGCTGTTTCATCACAGCTTTTCCGCCTTTGTCCGCCGAAAGCTGTAATAATTCCGGACGATAGCATGCATCAAATACGTTTGGACTGCGCCAGATATTTTTACATTCCATCGTACCGATTTTTTTGTTCTGCGATGCATATTGGTTCAAAAACATCCATGCCTCATTTTCGTCAAGTCCAGGCTGGTCTGCTGTAAAGAAAACATCTGCCTTTCGACTGCCCTCCAAGGCACACTCCTGTGTCTCCAGATATTTCACCGCTTTTTGAATAGAGGACGCAATTCCGGTATTATCTGTTCCGTCATTTTTTATCACGGTAACGCTCTGTTTTCTGCAATATGCTTCAATCTCCGGGTAAGATGTCACGACAAGAATGGTCGTATCTCCAAGTTTTTCCGAGAGCTTTCTTATTTTATCCAGTGAAAAGCGATAAAGCGGTGTTCCATTTATCTCTGCCAACAGCTTTCTGTCTCCAAAACGTCTGGAATATCCGGCTGCCAGCAGAATCAGATTCCATCTCAAATCACATGCATCCCTTTTAAAATCTTCTCCGGGGTGATTGGCAATTCATTCACCCATACACCCGTTGCATTGTATACTGCCTGTGCGATTGCAGGAGCCGGCGTGTTGATTACAATCTCACCGATTGATTTTGCACCGAAAGGTCCGGTCGGCTCGTAACTGCTCTCAAATTCCACGCGGATTTTATCAAAGTCAAGACGGGTCGGAATCTTGTACTGCATAAGGGAGTTTGAGAGATTCACACCCTTCTCGTTGTACCAGACATCCTCATACAGTGTCATACCGATTCCCTGCAGTAAGCCGCCCTCTGTCTGTACTCTTGCAAGATTCGTATTCACAACCGTTCCACAGTCCACACATGCCGTGTAATCCAAAAGTTCGATGGCTCCGGTTTCCGGATCGACTTCCACTTCTGCACAGGCAGCCATAAACGGTGGCGGCGAAACCGGGGAACTGTGACTGTAGGTAACTTCCAATGCAATCTCATTGTTGACCATGGATGCAGTTGCAAGATCAAACAGCGATACTTCTTTTCCGGTTTCTTCACAAAATACACGTTTGCCGTCAAACTCCAGTTTTGTGATATCTTCCTCCAGAATTTTTGCCGCAAGCTGCAGCAGTTTTTCACGCATCTGTTCTGCCGCTTTCACTGCAGCCATACCGGTCAGATACGTGGTACTCGAAGCGTAGGAACCGGAATCGTAAGGTGAGGTATCAGTATCTACTCCAAATACTGCAATGTTGTCAATGTACGTGTCCAGACTGTCTGCCACAAACTGCGCAATGATCGTGTCACAGCCGGTTCCCATATCAGTACATCCGACGATCACATTGTAAAATCCCTCATCACTCAGTTTGATTGTGACAGAGCCGACATCACAGTTTGAAATTGCAGAACCCTGCATTGCCATCGCCGTTCCAAGTCCACGGATCTTTCCATCCGGCATAACCTGACGCAGCGGTTTTTTCTCCCATCCGATCATATCCGCAGCTGTTTTCAGACAATCTTCCAGTCTGCAGCTGTTTGCGGTCTCTCCGTAATAAGCCGGCATGACATCACCTTCATGTGTCATGTTTTTATAACGGATTTCCAATGGATCCATGCCAAGTTTGTCTGCCAGCCGGTTTACCATGGATTCCACTGCAAAAATTCCCTGTGTTGCCCCATAACCGCGGTAAGCGCCTGCTGACATATGGTTCGTGTATACAACATCATACCGGAAACGAAATGCTTCCGTCTGGTACATCGGGATGGATTTATGTCCACTCAGACCTACAGTTGTCGGTCCATGCTCTCCGAAAGCACCTGTATTCGACAGAGTATACAAGTCCAGCGCACGGATCGTACCATCTTTCATTGCACCCAGTTTCACGGTCACTTCCATCTCATGCCGCGGAGATGATGCGATCATGGATTCCTCTCTGGTAAAAATCATTTTGGCAGGTTTTCCGGTTTTCATCGTCACAATTGCCGGATATACCTCGGCTACCACGGTCTGTTTTGCTCCAAAACCTCCTCCGATTCTAGGCTTTATGACGCGGACTTTTGATTTTGGAATATCGAGCGCATTCGCCAGAATCCTTCTCACATGAAACGGGATCTGTGTAGAAGATAAAATGTTGATTCTTCCATAAGTATCCAGATAAGTAGCTGTGCGGAAGGTTTCCATCATACTCTGCTGCATTGCCTTTACATGATAGGTTCCTTCCATGACAATGTCACAGTCTTTCATGACACCATCCACATCTCCGTCACTGTCCATGCCTGACGCACAAAGGTTCCGTCTATTGTCTGCACCAACCGGACAGAGTGCCTTCCAGTCCTCCTCCGGATGGACAAGAACCGGGTTATCTTTTGCTGTATGATAGTCAAGCACCGGTTCTAACACCTGATACTTCACTTTGATAAGCTTTAATGCACGGTCAACTGCCGCCTCGTCCTCCCCGGCGACAATCGCAACCGCATCTCCGACAAAACGGACACGCTGGTCTAAGATATAACGGTCGTAAGGACTCGGTTCCGGAAAGGTCTGTCCTGCCATCGTAAATCGACGGTGTGGAACATCTTTATAAGTTAAAATGCATTCAATTCCTTTTTGTTTTAATGCATTGGTGATATTGATCTCTTCGATCAGGGCATGTGCATGAGGACTTCTGAGTACTTTTACGATCAGACAGTCTTTCGGTGCCACATCGTCCATATACACTGGTTTTCCCGTCACAAGCGCCATGGCATCTTTTTTCATCACGGGAGCATTTACATATTTCATATCGTTTCTCCTTGCATTTATTCTACTCTTTATCCCGGTTACGGTTCAGGTAATTTTTGATCGCACGCAGCTGGCTCTCATAGCCGCTGCAGCGGCAGAGATTTCCGGAAAGATATGCCTTGATCTCCTCCTCGGTCGGATTGTTCAGTTCATCCTCCATCGCCAGAACGTTCATGATAAATCCCGGATTACAGAAGCCACACTGCTCACCGCCCTGGTTTGCAAGATAAGTTCCAAATTCTGCCGCGCGTTCCTGCACACCCTCTAAAGTTACAATCTCTTTTCCATCTGCCCTTGCTGCGAGTACCGAACAGGAAAGAACCGGTTTTTTGTTCATCCACACGGTACAAAGTCCACAGTTAGATGTCTCACATCCACGTTTTACGCTGTAACATCCCTTTGTTCTGACATATTCCAATAAAGGCATATCCGGTGAGATTTCATCAGAGATTTCTTTACCGTTCAGCCATAAATGTATCTTCATTTTCTATCCTCCTGCTGTTCATTTGCCGCACAGGCTCTCTTTACAAGAACTCCTGCAATATGGCGTCTGTAATCTGCACTGCCGCGCCGGTTGCTTCCAAACGAAAACTGTTCCTGCACTTTTTTTACCAGATGTTCCATATCTGCTTTTTCTGAAAGGTCAAGTGTCAGTGTCTCTGCCCTTACCGGTCTTGCACCAATGCTGACATGCAGTTTTTCGTTATATTCTGAAACAGCAACTGCAATTACCGGAAAATCCGTTGCTGTGTTTCTCTGTGAAAGATAAGTGATCTTCACAGGTGTTTTTACAATATGTACTGCCACAAGAATATCATTATCATAATTCATATGGATAAATTCCTGAATTGGAACATTTCCACCCTTATATAATTCCACATAGCAATCCAGTGCCGCAAATAAAGTCAGTACATCTGAAAAACCAAATCTTCCATAAATACTTCCACCAACGGTTGCACAGTTGCGGAACTGCACTCCGACAATATGACAGACACTCTGTTTTACCGCGCCATCTGTGTATGCATTCAGTCCCGGATGCACTTCTAAATCGCGGAGTGTTGCCATGCAGCCGATCACAAACTCATCCTCTGTCTCACTGATCTGATCTAATCCAAGACCGCTTAAATCTATGGCAGTCATAAGATTCCGATCTCCTATTTTCATCCAGAGTCCGCCGCCTATGATACGGTTCGTTTTCTTCTGATTGAGTTCGTAGGCTTCCTCTAAACTTTCCACCTTGCGATACTCTCTGATTCGTAACATAAAATACAATTCCTCCTCTATGTTTGTTATGATTATAATTTTTTGTTTTTATCGTCTACTTATGATATGGCTCATGATTGATAATGCGGTAGCTGCGGTAAATCTGTTCTGATAAGATAACACGCATAAGCTGATGCGGAAACGTCATCTTTGAGAAACTGAGCTTATAGTCTGCCCGTTTTAAAATGCGTTCCGCAAGTCCCAGCGAACCGCCAATCACAAAAATAATATGGCTTATGCCGGATGTTCCCAGAGTATCGATTTTTTGTGACAGTTCCACAGAATCTAACTGTTTTCCCTCAATTGCAAGGGCGATCACATAGGCACCTTCCTTCAGATACTTCTCCATGCGCTCCGCTTCTTTCTCCTTGATGAGAAGCTCCATATTCTCGCTTGCATGATCCGGTGTCTTCTCATCCGCCACCTCAGTCACTTCAAATCTGCAATAGCGGCTCAGACGTTTTTCATATTCAGCGACCGCATCCCTGTAAAATTTTTCTTTAATTTTTCCCACACATAAAATTGTTATTTTCATACAGAAAAATTATATCATATAACCGTTGCCCCGGTCTAGTAAATCAAATATAATTATAACAAAGTAAAAAACGAAAGTGAGAATCATTATGAAAGTTTATGTTTCAAAGGAATCAAAAAAAGAAGAGACGAAATCCACTGCCTATTCATTCCTGTTGGTGAGTGTTTTCGGTTTTATTGCACTTATTTTATTTGCCACCGGAGTACTTCCTGTCCATGTCGCTGATTATATGAAGATTATGCTCTGTATCGTTATGGGTGTCATGCTCCTCATCTTCTTCGTGATCGGCATTGTGTCGTTGCGGCAGTTGAAAACACTTGGCACGCAGGCAGAAAAAGAAAATGATTTATCTTCTGAAATCATTTCCTGGTTTACTTCCACTTACAGCGCAAAAGATATTGATGAGAGCATGGACGAGGAAGTTTTTGATCAGGATCTTTACTTTAAACGCTATGAGATCATGACCCGTTTCCTCTCAAAACAGTACCCGGATTTAGAGGAAACCTTTCTGGATCATCTGGTGGAAGAACTTTACGGGAATTTATTCGAAGAAAACACGAAATAGTCTTTTTTTCACACTGTAATTGTGCTACAATATGCAAAATAAAGAACGAACAGAAAGATCCGGCATCTGTATTTTATCGTTCTAAAAATATAACAATACATATTTATGAGGTGACATAGTGAAAGAACTTGAAGAAAAAATCTTAAAAGAAGGTCATGCTTTATCTGAGAATATTCTCAAAGTAGATAGCTTTATCAATCATCAGGTAGATCCTGTTTTAATGCAGCAGATTGGCGATGCATTTGCAGGACATTTCGGAAACAAGGGGATTACCAAAGTTGTTACCATCGAAAGCTCCGGGATTGCTCCGGCACTAATGACGGCTATCTCTTTGAACGTTCCAATGATCATTTTAAAGAAACAGCCTTCTAAGGTTTTAAATGATAATCTGCTTCAGACCGTTGTGACTTCCTTCACAAAAGGCACAAGCTATGAACTGACATTATCCCATCAGTTCATCGAAGAAAATGATAACGTTCTGATCATTGATGACTTCCTTGCAAACGGAGAAGCTGCAAGCGGTGCCATCCGCTTACTGTCTGAGGCCGGTGCTTCCATCGCAGGTGTTGGTATTCTGATCGAGAAATCCTTCCAGCCGGGACGCGACAAGTTAATTGCGCAGGGTGTGGATGTATACTCATTAGCGCGTGTATCCAGGCTTGCCAAGGGTGTGATCGAGTTCATTCCGGAGGAATGTTAAATATATCATTGATCATGTTTCATTTATAAAAAATGCCATTGAGTTTTAAATTCAATGGCATTTTCTTTGTTCACTACGTACATAATAAAAGTTACAATGTCCCGCTACTCTTCTATCTCAACTCCAGGCTGGGCATGATAGATAAAATTTGTCCGGTAGATCTCACTTGTAAGTTTTGTCTTGTCATTCACGACAATAATGGATAAAATATTGTTTCCTTCCGGTACTTCGATTGGTTCTGTGTAACGTGCAGATGTATCTGTTGGATCTGTTCCATCCCACGTGTAATAAATACTGCATCCCTCATCTGCAGTAATTACTACAAACGTAATATCATCCATGGTACCGCCATCCGGTGTTACTTCCGGATAATCCGGGGCTTTCGCTTCGGTCTTATATTTACAGGTAATGACATCACTGTAAATTCCCTTATCGTTTTTGCAGACTGCCTTGATGGTATACTTTCCAACATCGTCTAATTCAATTCCGGCATCGGTATAAAGAATACCATTTTTTTTCGGATCTGATTCATCTAATGTATAATAGATATCACATTCTTCAATGGAAAAAATGGTAACTTCCGTATACACATCATAAGTTCCCTCATCCGGATAAAAGACCGGTTCAGCGACAATATACCCGGAAAACAGTTCTAATAAATCTGTATCTGTCACAGTAGACGCCAGCTCTGTAATTTTATCGTATTGACCTTTTGCCTCATAAATCGTGATCAATCCCTGATAAGCCTCTTTGTTCTTTTTATCGAGGTTGATGATCTCCATCTCAAGCACTAATGCAGAATCATATTCTTTTCTTGCAAGATAGATTTCCGCCATGGCAGCCCTGGCATTGATGTCATTTGGTGATAATGTCAGCGCATTTTTATAGTAAGAAAGCGCCTTCTCATAGTTTAAATCCACAAGTTCCTTTTCTGCCATCTCAATCTGGTAATCGTACGAATTGTTATTCTGATAGCGCACGTAAGCAATTGCTCCGATTGCAATGACGACAACCACTGCAGCAACGCAGCCTAAAACAATCCACGGAGTCTGTTTTTTCTTTTTATGGTGTCCCTCTGCTTTTTTCTTCTGGTTTTCTGTTTCTTCTGACGATGTATCTTTGGATGCTTCATCCGTCAAAAGAGCTTTCAGATAATCTTCCTCCAAAACAGAATAACCATTTACCATTTGTGCTTCATGGCCGCATACCGAACAATATAAACAGCCTTCTTTTAACTCAGCTCCACACTTTGCACATTTCATATGAAACCCTTTCTATCTCTACCAATCTTATTCTCTGTCCAGACTTTCCACGCAATTGCTCATAAGCATGGCAATTGTCATTGGGCCTACTCCACCCGGAACCGGTGTGATCGCAGAAGCTTTTTCTGCAACTTCCTCATATCGTACATCTCCGCAGAGTTTATTATTTTCATCTCTGTGGATTCCAACATCAATCACAACAGCTCCCTCTTTCACATAATCTGCTGTAATAAATTGTGGTTTTCCAATGGCAACGATCAAAATATCTGCTGTCTGGCATAATTCTTTCAGATTTTTTGTTTTTGAATGGGCGATCGTGACCGTAGCATTCTCACGAAGCATCAGAAGCGCCATTGGCTTTCCGACAATATTGCTTCTGCCAACTACAACACAGTTTTTTCCGGAAATTTCAATTCCAGAACGTTTCAGAAGCTGAATGACTCCGGCCGGAGTACAAGATACAAAGCCCTCTTCACCGATCACTAATTTTCCAACATTCTGTGGATGAAAGCCGTCTACGTCTTTTTCCGGCGAGATTGTGCGGATGATTTTATCCGGATCAATATGCTTTGGAACCGGAAGCTGAACTAAAATACCGTTTACAGTTTCATCTTTGTTCAGTTTTTCAATCAGCTCGATCAATGCATCTTCGGTTGTCTCCTCCGGGAGTTCATAGGATAAGGACCGGATACCAATATACTCGCATGCCTTCTTTTTGTTTCTTACATAGACAGAGGATGCCGGGTCATTTCCGACCTGGATCACTGCAAGTGCAACCTCCGTTCCTGTATCTTTTAATGCTGTCACTTTCTCTTTCAATTCATCTTTGATGTCCTGTGAAATTTTCTTTCCGTCAATAATCTGTGCCATAATTCCTCTCACTCTGTTCTTTCTACTGCATTTCTTTTTTAGAATAAACCGGTGATCACACCTTCGTCATTTACGTCAATTCCATATGCAGCAGGTTTTTTTGGCAGACCAGGCATTGTCATGATCGCACCTGTTACAGCAACCACAAAGCCTGCTCCTGCTGATACATATACTTCTCTTACGTTAATGGTAAATCCCTCCGGACGGCCAAGTTTTGTCTGGTCATCGGAAAGAGAATACTGTGTTTTTGCCATGCAGACAGGGAAATTGGAAAGCCCCATATCTGTAATTCTCTTTAATTCTTTCTTTGCTGCCGGTGCGTAAGTCACGCCGTCTGCACCGTAAATCTCTTTTGCGATAGTCTCAATCTTTTCTTCCAGAGAAAGATCATTCTCATATAATACCTTGAAATGGCTTTCTTTTTTCTCTAAGGTCTCAAGCACTTTGTTTGCAAGTGCAATACCACCTTCGCCACCTTTTTCCCAGACTTCGGAAAGTGCGAACTCGCAGTCTCTCTCATGGCAGAACTGCTCTACATAGTCTGTCTCTGCCTTGGTATCTGTCACAAAGGAGTTTAAAGTAACAACCACCGGTACTCCGTATTTCTGAAGATTTTCGATATGTTTCTCCAGATTTACAATGCCCTTTTTCAAAGCTTCCAGGTTTTCCTCTGCAAGATCAGCTTTCGCAACTCCTCCATTATATTTCAAAGCGCGGATTGTTGCAACTAAAACCACTGCATCCGGTTTCAGATCTGCCTTTCTGCACTTGATATCAAAGAACTTCTCTGCGCCGAGGTCTGCACCAAATCCTGCCTCTGTGATCACATAATCTGCAAGTTTTAATGCTGTCTTTGTAGCACGGACAGAGTTGCATCCATGTGCAATGTTGGCAAACGGACCACCATGTACAATTGCCGGTGTGTGCTCTAAGGTCTGGATGAGGTTTGGTTTCAACGCATCTTTTAATAATGCAGCCATTGCTCCGGTTGCCTGAAGATCATCTGCTGTCACTGGCTTTCCATCATAAGTATAGGCAACAATAATGCGTCCTAATCTTCTTTTTAAATCGTGCATATCAGTTGCAAGGCAGAGAATTGCCATAATCTCGGAGGCAACGGTAATGACAAAGTGATCTTCTCTCACAACACCATCCATTTTGCTTCCAAGTCCAACGACAGTATTACGGAGCACACGATCGTTCATATCAAGACAGCGTTTCCATACAATCTGTCTTGTATCAATGCCAAGTTCATTTCCCTGCTGAATATGGTTATCAAGCAAAGCAGCCAGCAGATTATTTGCAGAAGTAATCGCATG
>OHKW01001188.1_pt1 | contig 10970 bp, 10 predicted proteins | sample 1568931 | NCBI WGS metagenome assembly OHKW01 (sample SAMEA3879536, study PRJEB24766) | human gut metagenome | biome: human-associated habitat; feature: feces | place: USA | collected 1985/1987 | reverse complement strand
ATATCGAACAGCTGTTTGCCAATGTAGTCAGCAACCGTAAATTTTTATACAGTGCTTTTTACTCCTATGACAATGAGCAGGTGATTTCTTTTTTTGAGAGTCATGGAATGCCAACAAAAACAGAGCGTGGGAACCGGGTATTTCCCGTGTCGGATCATTCTTCCGATGTGATTGCAGCGTTATCCGCCGCATTGCGGGGGCAGCATGTGGAAGTTTTACTGCATACAAAGGTAAAGCGTCTGCTGCTTGAAAAGAGGGAGGAAGAAAAGCGTGTTACCGGTGTTGAGCTGGCTGATCATACAAAAATGCATGCGGACGCAGTGATTGTTGCAACCGGAGGAATTTCCTATCCTTCAACAGGGGCAACGGGGGACGGTTACCGCATGGCAGAAGAGAGCGGACATAAGATGGTATCGCCGACTCCGGCACTGGTTCCGATGGAAACGAAAGAACCGTGGGTCAGGGATCTGCAGGGACTTTCTCTGCGAAATGTCCGTATGTCGGTTACCCGGGGAAAGAAAAAACTGTATGAGGATTTCGGAGAGATGCTTTTTACACATTTCGGTGTCAGCGGTCCGCTGGTATTGTCGGCAAGCGGATGTATCCCGGCAAAAGCATTTGACCAGGAGCTTTCCATGACGATTGATCTGAAACCGGCACTGGATGTGGAACAGCTTGATCACCGGATCTTAAGGGAATTTGATGAAATGAAAAATAAGCAGTTTAAAAATTCTCTGGGGCATTTGCTCCCGGCAAAAATGATACCCATTATGATTGCATTATCGGGCATTGATCCGGATACAAAGGTAAATGAAATATCCAGGGAACAGAGACAGAATCTGTTGCATCTGTTTAAAAATATGCCACTTACCATTACAGGGCTTCGCGATTTTAAAGAGGCAATTATAACAAAGGGCGGTGTTTCCGTGAAAGATATCAATCCTTCCACGATGGAGTCAAAACTTGTGCAGGGGCTGTATTTCTGCGGCGAGGTTCTGGATCTGGATGCACTTACCGGTGGCTATAATCTTCAGATTGCCTGGTCCACCGGACACCTGGCGGGAATATCCGTTTTGTGATTTCAAAGATAAATAATTTATTTCAAAGGAGAATAGAAAATGGCATTTAATATTGCAATTGATGGACCGGCAGGAGCCGGAAAAAGTACAATCGCCAAAAAACTTGCGGCGGATCTGGGGTATGTGTATGTGGATACTGGTGCAATGTACCGCGCGATGGCATATTATTTTTTACAGAATCATATCGATGCTTCCGATGAGCAGGCAATTGCTGCTGCCTGTCCGAAGGTAGACGTGACCATTCAGTATACGGGCGGAGAACAGCAGGTGATTTTAAATGGTGAAAATGTAAACGGCGTTATCCGGAAAGAGGAAGTCGGCAACATGGCCAGCGCGACCAGTGTTTATCCGGTGGTTCGTACAAAACTGGTAGAATTGCAGAGACAGCTTGCCGCAAAGGAAAATGTGATTATGGATGGAAGAGATATCGGTACGGTTGTCCTTCCGGATGCCAATGTGAAAATTTATCTCACTGCAAGCTCGAAAGTGCGGGCAAAACGCCGCTTTGATGAGCTGACAGCAAAAGGTGTATCCTGTGATATGGATGCGATTGAAAAAGATATTATTGATCGTGATTACCGGGATATGCACCGGGAAACTTCCCCGTTAAAACAGGCGGATGATGCTGTCCTTTTAGATTCATCGGATCTGGATATTGACGGCGTTGTTGAAGAAATGAAAAAAATAATCAAGAAGGCGGAATAGACAAAAATGAAGCTGACGATTGCAAAAAGTGCCGGGTATTGCTTCGGCGTGAAACGGGCAGTAAATATGGTATATCAGGAAGCAGAAGAGGCAAAAGTTCCGGTATATACGTATGGGCCGATCATTCACAATGAAGAAGTAGTCAGGGACCTTAAACAGCGTGGAGTTCATGTGGTCAGGGAGCTCAAAGAACTTGAGAATCTTCCAAAAGGAAAGATTATCATCCGTTCACACGGTATCAGCCGCAGAGAACATGAAGCAATGAAGGCATGCGGGTTTGAAGTGCTGGATGCAACCTGTCCGTTTGTCCTGAAAATTCACCGGCTTGTGGAGAAGTACAGCAAAGAAGGGTACCGGATTGTGATTGCCGGAAACGAACATCACCCGGAAGTGGAAGGAATTCTCGGATGGGTGGAAGGACAGCCTGCCTATACGGTCACAAGTCAGGAAGATATTGAAAAATTACCGTTAAAAGAGGGAGAAAAAGTCTGTCTGGTGGCACAGACGACATTTAACTACAATAAATTTCAAGAATTAGTTGAAATTATAAAGAAAAAAGGTTATGATATAAGTGTTTTAGATACAATCTGCAATGCAACGGAGGAAAGACAGACGGAAGCACGCAAAATTGCTGCGGAGTCGGATCTCATGATTGTCATTGGTGACAAGCATAGCTCCAATACGCAAAAATTGTATGAAATATCTAAAAAGGAATGTGCAAATACTTACTATATACAAACGAGTAAAGATATGGATTATCATCAGATACAATCCATCAATAACGTAGGTATTACCGCAGGGGCTTCAACCCCAAACAATATCATCGAGGAGGTTTCAAAGAATGTCAGAAATGAGCTTTGAACAAATGTTGGAAGAATCTTTAAAAACAATAAGAAATGGAGAAGTGGTAGAGGGTACCGTTATTGATGTTAAGCCAGATGAAATCATCCTGAATATCGGCTACAAATCAGATGGAATCATTACACGTAATGAATATACAAACGAGCCAAATGTAGACCTTACTACAGTCGTAAAAGCCGGCGATACCTTAGAAGCCAAAGTTGTAAAAGTAAACGATGGTGAGGGACAGGTTCTCCTTTCTTACAAGCGTCTCGCAGCAGAGAAAGGAAACAAGAGATTAGAGGAAGCATTCGAAAATCAGGAAATTTTAAAGGCAAAAGTCAGCCAGGTACTTACCGGTGGTGTATGTGTCAATGTAGATGAGACAAGAGTATTTATCCCGGCAAGCCTTGTATCTGACACATATGAGAAAGACTTAAGCAAGTTCAAGGATCAGGAAATCGAGTTTGTTATCACAGAGTTTGATCCTAGAAAGAGAAGAATCATTGGTAACCGCAAGACTTTATTACTTGCAAAGAAGGCAGAGCTTCAGAAAGAACTGTTTGCAAAGATCAAAGTCGGCGATGTAATCGAAGGAACTGTAAAGAATGTTACAGATTTCGGTGCATTCATCGACCTGGGCGGAGTAGACGGATTACTTCATATCTCAGAGATGTCATGGGGCAGAGTAGAGAGTCCGAAAAAAGTATTTAATGTTGGTGATCATGTGCGTGTATTCATCAAAGATATCAACGATACAAAAATTGCACTCAGCATGAAATTCCCGGCAGAGAATCCATGGAATGGTGCTGCAGAGAAATATGCGGTTGGAAACGTTGTAAAAGGAAAAGTGGCAAGAATGACAGATTTCGGTGCATTCGTAGAGCTTGCTCCGGGTGTTGACGCATTACTGCATGTTTCCCAGATTGCAAAAGAGCATATTGAGAAACCATCTGATGTATTAAAAGTAGGTCAGGAGATCGAAGCTAAGATCGTTGATTTCAACGAGGACGAGAAGAAGATCAGTCTTTCCATCAAAGCATTACTTGCTCCGGAGACAAATGAGTCAGAAGATGCTGATGTTGCAGATGTCGATATCGATGCAGTTGCAGCAGAAGAGAACTAAATTCCGTATACAGTAATATGGATAAAAATAGGCTTTCACGGAATGTGCAAAGCCTATTTTTGATATGGCATGAAAGTAAATCTGGTTTTACAGAACTTTTGTGCAAAAGGAAACAGGAGGAAAGTAGATTATGCTGGAAACCGATAATTATGAAAAATTTAAAAAGGACATTTTGCAGCTTGCCGGAATTGATCTGAATTCTTACAAGGAAAAACAGATGCGCCGCCGGATCAATACGCTGATCACGAAGAACAACGTTAAGACGTACAATGACTATGTAGCACTGATTAAGAAAGATAAAGAAAAATTTGATCAGTTCATCAATTTCCTGACAATCAATGTTTCTGAATTCTATCGTAATCCGGATCAGTGGAAGATATTAGAGGGACAGGTATTCCCGGAACTGATCAAAAAGTTTGGCAAGAACCTGAAAATCTGGAGTGCGGCATGTTCAACAGGAGATGAACCGTATTCCCTTGTCATGGCACTTTCAAGACAGGTTCCGCTTGCAAATATTAAGATCATTGCAACGGATATCGACAATCAGGTGCTTGATACGGCGAGAATGGGACTGTACAATGAAAAGAGTATTGCCTCTGTGCCGGATGATCTGAAAAAGAAGTATTTTACAAAAGTTGGTTCTTCCTATCAGATTTCAGATGAGATCAAAAAAAGGGTGGAATTTAAAAAGCATGACCTGTTAAAAGATCCCTATCCGAGTGGCTGCAATCTGATCGTCTGCCGTAATGTGGTTATTTATTTCACGGAAGAAGCAAAAGATGTGATCTATCAGAAGTTCCATAAAGCGCTTCAGCCGGGTGGTGTACTTTTCATTGGAAGTACAGAACAGATCATGAATTACAGAGAACTTGGATTTGACAGACATACATCCTTCTTCTTTGAGAAAAAGTAACAGTACATAATTAAAAACAGCTTATCAGGAAATGATAGGCTGTTTTTTGTATCAGTTCACAATTTTTTCTTCCAGATAAACTGCAGTACATGCATACAATATTCTTTCTGCATTTCACTGGAAGCAACAAAATCTTCTGACAGTTCAAAATAACTTTTTTTATCTTTAAACATAAGACGGAATGCCGGTTTTTGTATTTCCTGATACTGGGGAACAAAAATGGCATTCTTTTTTTTATAGCAGGTTCCTGCGGTAGCTTTTTTTCTTCGTTCTTTTGGAATCGAGGCAGCAAGGCTTGAGGGAATGGCGAGATCTTCCTCAGGCAGATACCAGTAATTTTTATAATCAGAAAGAAAATATTTGAGTTCCCCTGTATATAAACGGACACAGAGTGTTGTCTGGTCTGTATCGACAACCAGATGGAAATCCTCATAATGACAGGAAACACGTTTAGGAACCGGAAAAATGTTTTGCATGGAAAAGAGAATCTCCCTGCAGGGTTTGCCGTCATAGGAGACAGATTCATTGGCACAGACGGATGTCACATTAAATGCGCCCTCAAACAGCTTTACATAGGACAGTACGGAGAGAAGCTTTGGCATATCGATAACATCCTCATAATTGTGTTGCTTTAAAAGAGAGATAAGTTTTTTATCTGGATTTTTCTGACATGCCTTGTATACATCTATCAGTTCACCACCGTTATATGCGTCCTCGCGTTCTAAACCAATGAATTGCTCTACCGTTTTCTGCTTTAAATTTGGAAGGGCAAAAAGAAAACGAAAGCCTGAGATCATTTTATAGATGTCAACATATTCATAAGCGGAAAATGGTTCTGGTATTTTGTACTTCTGACATTTGTTTGTCAGGTACGGAATATCAAAACCGATTCCGTTAAACGTGATGATCGTATCAAAATTTTGCAGATAATCCAAAAATGCATGCAGTACATCCGATTCATCTGCCGGAGTTTCTGCAAAAAACTGATCGACAATAAGCAGATTTTCTTTCCGCGCAGCGCATCCGATCAGATAGAGTGATGTGCGTGCAGCTGAAAATCCGGTTGTTTCTATATCAAAAAAAAGAGAATTCTCTGTAAATATCAGTTCTGCCAGTGAATTATCTGCTGTAAAAGGCATTTCTTCGTGCCAGTGTTTCATATAAATCCTCCCTGATTTCCTTCATAATAAACTATTTTATCACATATAAAAAGAAAAAGAAAATGCCATTAATTGATGGAATTATCTCAATAATTGTGAAAACTTTGTCAAAAGGTTCTAAAAAAAATACAAGGAATAGATGGAATATGTATCATTTTGTGGTATAATCAATAGGATAAATGTTCTATGAGACATATCATAGAATAGAATACAATTAAGAGAAAGTGGGGCACGAAAAATGGGTTTAAAGACATTTAAAGGTGGCGTCCATCCTTACGAAGGCAAGGAATTAGCAAAGGATGCGCCGATTGTGGAAGTTTTACCCAAGGGCGACCTGGTGTATCCGTTATCACAGCATATCGGAGCACCTGCAAGTCCGATAGTGGCGAAAGGCGACAGAGTATTAAAGGGACAGAAAATCGCAGAAGCGGGCGGTTTTGTATCATCTCCAATTTATGCATCTGCTTCCGGTACTGTAAAAGCTATTGAACCGCGTCGTGTGGCAGTTGGCGATATGGTCAATTCCATCGTGATCGAAAACGACGGAGCGTTCGAAGAGGTTTCTTATACGCCATGTGAAGATGTGACAGCTTTATCAAAAGAAGAGATCATTGGTAAAGTAAAAGAGGCCGGTGTTGTCGGCATGGGAGGTGCGGGTTTCCCGACTCATGTGAAGTTATCACCAAAAGAACCGGAAAAAATTGAGTATATCATTGCAAACTGTGCAGAGTGTGAACCATATCTGACCGCAGATTATCGGAGAATGTTAGAAAATCCGGAAGAGCTGATCGGAGGTATGAAGATCATTCTTCAGATTTTTGACAAGGCAAAGGGTGTATTCGGTATTGAGAATAACAAACCGGACTGTATTGAAAAACTGCAGGAACTTGTAAAGGATGAACCGCGTATTGAAGTATGTCCATTAGAAACAAAGTATCCGCAGGGTGGTGAGCGTCAGTTGATTTATGCTGTGACAGGACGTTCCATCAATTCCAAAATGCTTCCGGCAGATGCAGGATGCATCGTTGACAACGTTGAGACGATCATTGCCATCTACAATGCAGTTAAACTTGGCAAGCCGGTAACAAACCGTATTTCTACGATCACAGGTGATGCGGTAGAGCATCCAGGTAACTTTTTATATAATATTGGTACGAGTTATCAGGAACTTGTCGATGCGGCAGGTGGATTTAAAGTACAGCCTGAGAAGATTATTTCCGGCGGTCCGATGATGGGATTTGCCATGTTTGGATTAGACGTTCCGACCACAAAGACATCATCCTCCCTGTTATGTATGTCACAGGATGAGGTTGCTGCTGCAGAAAAGTTACAGACAGCATGTATCAACTGTGGACGCTGTGTAGAAGCATGTCCGGAGCAGTTGATTCCGTCGAGACTTGCGAAGTTCTCAGATAAGGGACTTTCCGAAGAATTTGAAAAATGGCATGGCTTAGAGTGTGTCGAGTGCGGAAGCTGCAGTTTTGCATGCCCGGCTAAGAGACAGCTTGCACAGTCTATCAAGACCATGAAAAAACAGGTTCTTGCAGCAAAACGCAAAAAATAATGGAAATATGAAAAATAAATTTTTAAAACTGAAGAAAGAGGTGGATTCCTGTGAGTGATTTATATCATGTTTCATCATCACCACATGTGCGTTCTAAAGATACGACGGAAAGAATCATGCTTTATGTAATTATTGCATTGCTTCCGACAACCTTATTTGGTATTTATAACTTTGGATACAGAGCACTGATTTTAATTTTAGTAACAATCGCATCCTGTGTTGCATCAGAGTGGATCTTCAATAAGATCGTACATAAAAAACAGACGATCAATGATTTAAGTGCTGTTGTAACCGGTCTGCTTTTAGCATTAAACCTTCCGGCTACACTTCCATGGTGGGAAGCAGTACTCGGCGGTGTATTTGCAATCGTGGTTGTAAAATGTATGTTCGGCGGATTAGGACAGAACTTCATGAACCCTGCTCTGGGTGCAAGATGTTTTCTTCTGATTGCATTTGCAGCTAACATGACGAACTTTACGATCGATTCCTATACCGGAGCAACGCCGCTTGCAGCAATGAGAAATGGTGATCCGGTCAATACGATGGATATGCTGATCGGACGTACAGCCGGAACAATCGGTGAGACTTCCGCGATCGCGATCCTGATTGGTGCAATTTTCCTGATTTTAATGGGTGTTATCGATCTTAGAATCCCGGCAAGCTATATTATCACATTTATTGTTTTCATGCTTCTTTTCAGCGGACATGGTGCTGACTGGACTTATATTACAGCACAGCTCTGCGGTGGTGGTCTGATGCTTGGTGCTTTCTTTATGGCTACTGATTATGTCACTTCACCGATCACACCAATGGGACAGATCATCTTTGGTATCTGCTGTGGTATCTTTACCGGACTGTTCCGTTGCTTTGGTGCAAATGCAGAAGGTGTTTCTTTTGCAATCATCTTAAGCAATATCTTAGTTCCGATGATCGAGAAATATACAGTTCCGAGAGCATTTGGTATGGTAAAAGAAGCCAAAAAGCAGGAAGGAGGCAAATAAGATGAATAAGAAGATCGTTCATGACGCATTAATTTTATTTGCTTTTACAATCGTACTTGGACTTTTACTTGGAGTTGTGTACGGTGTCACAAAACCTTCAATTGACAAGGTAAATGAAGAAAAAACACAGAATGCCTACAAACAGGTATTTACAGATGCAGATCATTTTACAGATTATGCAGATTTTGATGCAGACGCAGCACAGGCTCTGTTAGATGAAAACGGATATTCCGATGAGATCGAGACAGTAGTTGCAGCACAGGATGCATCCGAAAATACACTTGGTTATGTATTTACGGTAACCGCAAAGGACGGAAGCCAGGGATCTATCACATTCTCCGTAGGTATCCAGAATGATGGAACTGTAAATGGTTATTCCATCACATCTATTTCTGAGACACCTGGTCTTGGTATGAAGGCGCAGGAAGAAGATTTCTACGGTCAGTTTGAAAACAAAAAAGTAGATTCCTTTACCGTTGTTAAGTCAGCTCCGTCAGCCGACAACGAGATCGAAGCAATTTCAGGTTCTACCATTACATCAAAAGCGATGGCTAACGGTGTAAATGCCTGCCTGACATACTTCCAGAATGTTTTAGCGGGAGGTACAAATTAATGAACAAAAATGTAGAACGTTTATATAACGGTATTATCAAGGAGAATCCTACCTTCGTTCTGATGCTTGGTATGTGTCCGACATTGGCGGTTACTTCCTCAGCAATCAATGGACTTGGTATGGGACTTTCCACAACAGTGGTACTTATTTTATCCAATATGCTGATTTCAGCATTCCGTAAAGTGATCCCGGATGGTGTCCGTATGCCGGCATTCATCGTAATCGTTGCATCACTTGTTACCATGGTTCAGTTTATCATGCAGGCATATACACCAAGCCTTTCCGAGTCTTTAGGTGTATATATTCCTCTTATCGTAGTAAACTGTATCATCCTTGGACGTGCAGAAAGTTATGCTTCTAAGAACCCGGTAATCCCGTCTATGTTTGATGGTATTGGTATGGGACTTGGATTTACATTTGGTCTTACCTGCATCGGTTTGATCCGTGAACTTTTAGGAGCAGGTCAGATCTTCGGATTCCAGATCTTATCCTTAAAATGGTTTACACCGATCACAATTTTCGTTATGGCTCCTGGTGCATTCTTAGTATTGTCCTGTCTGGTTGCTATTATGAACATTGTAAGAGCGAAGATGGAAGCAAAAGGAAAACCGTTAGCAGAGCCTGCAGGATGCTTGAGCGGCGACTGCTCCGGCTGCAGCCAGGCTGCACACTGCAGCGGTAAAGCAACTGTAAAAGCAGATGCTGCCGGAAAAGAAGAGTAGGAGGATAGGTACAGATGAAAGAATTACTTTTGATTGCAATCGGTTCTGCGATTGTAAATAACGTTGTATTAAGTCAGTTCCTTGGTATCTGTCCGTTCTTAGGAGTTTCCAAGAAAACAGAGACAGCAGCCGGAATGGGCGGTGCAGTTGTGTTCGTTATCACGATTTCCTCGTTTGTAACAGCACTGATCTATAAATTTATTCTTGCAAACAGCTATCTGATGAGCAAGGGGATCGATCTTACTTATTTACAGACGATCGTATTTATTCTTGTTATCGCAGCATTAGTACAGTTTGTTGAGATGTTCTTAAAGAAATCAATGCCGGCATTGTATCAGAGTTTAGGTGTATACCTTCCTCTTATCACTACAAACTGTGCCGTATTAGGTGTTGCATTAACAAACGTTACAAAAGAATATGGAATCTTAGAGAGTGTTGTAAATGGTTTTGCAACTGCATTCGGATTCCTGATCGCGATCGTTCTGATGGCAGGTCTGCGTGAAAAAATTGAATACAATGATATTCCAAAACCATTTCAGGGTACTGCGATCGTTCTGATCACAGCAGCTTTGATGTCTATCGCGTTTATGGGATTCTCAGGAATGATTTAGGAGGAAAAATAAGATGAACGTTACAGCAATATTAGTTGCAGCCCTTGTTGTGGGCGGCGTAGGTATCTTGATTGGATTTTTCCTTGGTATTTCCGGAGAAAAATTCAAAGTAGAAGTTGATGAGAAGGAAGTTGCCATCTTAGGCGAACTTCCAGGAAATAACTGTGGTGGTTGTGGATATGCCGGATGTTCCGGACTTGCTGCAGCGATCGCAAAAGGTGAAGCACCAGTCAACCAGTGTCCGGTCGGCGGAGCTCCAGTTGCAGCTAAGATCGGTGCAATCATGGGTGTAGATGCAGGTGCAGGTGAGAAAAAAGTTGCTTTCGTAAAATGTGCAGGAACCTGTGACAAGACACAGAAAGATTACGAGTATACTGGTAATGAGGATTGTGCATCTATGATGTTCGTTCCAAACGGTGGACCAAAGGCATGTAACTATGGATGTTTAGGTTTTGGCTCCTGCGTAAAGGCATGTTCGTTTGATGCAATCCATATCGTAGATGGTATAGCGCTGGTTGATAAAGAAGTATGTAAGGCATGTGGTAAATGTGTGGCTGCCTGCCCGAAACACTTAATCGAGCTGGTTCCTTACTCAGCAAAACATATTGTTCAGTGTAGTTCTAAGGATGTCGGCAA
>OHKW01001186.1_pt1 | contig 10975 bp, 10 predicted proteins | sample 1568931 | NCBI WGS metagenome assembly OHKW01 (sample SAMEA3879536, study PRJEB24766) | human gut metagenome | biome: human-associated habitat; feature: feces | place: USA | collected 1985/1987 | reverse complement strand
TTGATGAAATCAATATTTTGCAGGCAACATATGAGGCAATGCGTGAGGCTATAAGCAAATTAAGTGTAAAACCCGATATATTATTAAATGATGCGGTCACGATTCCCGGAGTTTCCATCAAACAGGTGCCAATTATCAAAGGAGATGCAAAAAGTATTTCCATTGGGGCAGCGAGCATTGTTGCGAAGGTTACAAGGGACCGCCTGATGGTAGAGTATGACAAGATTCTGCCACAGTATGGATTCGCATCCAATAAAGGCTATGGTTCGGCGGAACATATCAAGGCATTGCAGGAAGTTGGACCATCTCCGATACATCGTGCCAGCTTTATCAAAAATTTTGTTTAAGGGATATGGACTACCGTATTAGAAATTGCTTCTGATCGCAGGAAAAATTTTACTATAGAGGAAGTTTGTATCAAGTGAGGCGAAACCATGCACATATCCGATATGTTAGGACAATACAACAGAAATATTTCAAGCGGAACAGAAGAGTTGAAGGCAGCTTCCGGTATGCAGAAAGTGGTATCTACACTGGAAGAATTGTCTTCCGGAAGTGTTTTTGAAGGAACGGTCAGTTCTGTGAAAAATGGAAAAGTGACGCTGGCGCTTAGCGATGGACAGACCATCACAGCAAGATTGTCCGGAAAAGTGCCGCTCTCACAGGGGACTCCGATGTTCTTTCAGGTAAAAAGCAACGATGGTGTGACGATTGAGATCAAACCATACACAGGTGCTGGCAGTGGAGGAAATCCAATTCTTACCAATGCGCTGACGGAAGGAACCGTACCTGTGACAGAGCGGAATCTTGCAATGGTCGATGCTATGATGAAAGAACAGATGCCAATTGATAAGCAAAGCCTTTTAAATATGGCAAGGATCGCGAATATGAATCCCGGTGTAGGTATTACTACGGTTGTAAATATGACAAAGCTTGGAATCCCGGTTTCGCCGGAGATGGCAGCGCAGTTTGAAAATTACATGACAGATGAGCATGCCATTTTACAGGAGATGGATCAGGCGATGAATGAACTGGCTGACCTTGCGGGCTCAAGCGATCTGACACCGGATCAGGCGGTACAGATGAATCAGAAGATTCTCTCAATCCTTCTTCCAGAGCAGACTGCTGCCGGAGAATCGGTCAATACAGAGGGGCAGATAGAAACCGGTGGACAGACAACGGCAGAAGGACAGATTTTGACCGGTGGACAGACAACGGCAGAAGGACAGACGACGTCGGAAGGACAGATTTTGACTGACGGACGGCTAGGCGCAGAGGAACAGACTGTAAACGGAGAGCAGACCACAACAGCAGGACAAGCCATACAGGAAGGAACAGGTGGTCAGGCAATTGGTGAGGTTTTATCAGATCAGCAGTTTTCAAGTCTCGGAAGGTTATTGCAGAATATTCCTTCACTGGTAGAAAGTACAAAACTTTTCCCGGAAGCGATGGAGCAGGATATTTTTATCGACACGTTGGAGGATGAAAGCGTAGCACAGAATCTGATGACAGAGGACGCTGCATGGAAAGCTGCGGACGGCAAAACGGCATTGGACAAAAATCTGACCGTCTCTGATTTTCTGCGCACAGTATCACAGATTTTATCTGAAAACAATGGAGCGGCATCGCAGAGTATCCAAAAATTATTTGGAAGTGATGCATATAAAAGTCTGCTTCGGAATGTGATGGAACAGCAGTGGCTGATACAGCCGGAAGCGTTGAAACAGGAGAAAAAGATCAGCCAGCTTTACGAAAAATTAGAGCAGCAGATGAGACAGGTGGAAGATGCGCTGAAAGAGGCAGGCGTTACGAAAACCAGATTTCCGGAAACTGCGGCAGAGGTGCGCGGTAATATTGAATTTATGAATCAGCTCAATCAGGCATATACATATGTACAGGTGCCATTGAAGATGTCCGGTCAGAATGCAAACGGAGAACTTTATGTATACACGAATAAAAAGAATCTGAGAGATCCGGATGCGGAGCTGAGTGCTTTTTTACACCTGGAGCTGGAACACCTTGGTTCTACCGATGTCTCAGTGAAAATGCAGCATCGGAATGTCAAAACAAATTTTTATATGGCTGACGATGCGTCCTATGATCTTGTGGAAAAGTATCTGCCCATTCTGGAACAAAAGCTGAAAGACAAAGGTTATCAGTGTACCATAACGATGACAAAGGAAGAAAAGAAGGTCAGCTTTGGGGATGATTTCCTGCGGAAAGATATGCCACAGACGGGAACACTGCATCGGTATTCGTTTGATGTGAGAGCCTAGTATATCAGATACAAAACAGAGGTGGTGAGCGGATATGGCATGGGATAATGAAAAGAAAAAGGTAAAAACAGCGGTAGCAGTAGCATATGAGCCGGGAGATAAAGCACCGAAGATCCTTGCCAGTGGCAGGGGCGAAGTGGCAGAAAAGATCATCGCAAAGGCAAAAGAAAATGATGTCCCTTTCTATAAAGATAATAAGCTGGCGGAGACGCTGTCGAAATTAGAGATCGGGGATGCGATTCCACCGGAACTTTATGAAGTAGTCGCTGAGATCCTTGTGTTTGTGGATGATATGGATAAGATGAAGGCAAAATTGCAGCAGGCAGATATGTTATCATAAATGAAGTGGAATTGCAGCAGATGAATGGCATAATCAAATAGTGTGCTGCAGGAAGTGAATAGAATGAGGGACAACAGGCACAAAAGAAGGATGCTGCTGTAGAAAAGAGGGTTTTATCAATAAGAGAAGTGTGGGAACTGTCTATGAAAAACTGGCAGGTGCGTATTTGGAACAGCAGGGGTATGAGATTTTAGAATATAATTACAGATGCCGCATGGGAGAAATCGATATCGTGGCAAGACAGGGCGGATATCTTGTGTTTGTGGAAGTGAAATACCGTGCGGACAGCACAGTGGGAAATCCATTTGAAGCGGTGACTTCTGCAAAGCAGAGAACGATTTCAAAAGTGGCTTCGTACTACTGCCTGACACATGGTTATGGAACATATACACCTTGCAGGTTTGATGTGGCGGCAATTTTGGGAGAGCAGATAAAAGTCATTCAGAATGCATTTGACTATCAGGGGTTCTGAGAGGGTGAAAGAATGCATTTTTATGGCTGCTTTTTCGCAGGACAAAATCAGGAGAGTTGTAAGCGATATGGAACATAAAAGCTGGAAGCGGAAAAACAATACAGGAGTGCCGGCAGAGGTGATACATCATCTTGTGGCTGGCGTGGAAGTGCCGCTTTTACATTTTCCGTTATTGGAGAAAACAGGAATCGTAAAAGAAGGTTTTACCACAAGACTTGGCGGCGTGAGTGAGGGTATTTTTTCCACCATGAATCTGAGTTTTACAAGAGGAGATGAAGAGGAGGCAGTCCGGGAAAATTACAGAAGACTTGCATCAGCGCTTGATGTGGATTATGATAAATTTGTTTTTACGGATCAGACACATACGACAAATGTAAGAAAAGTGACGGCGGAGGATGCCGGAAATGGACTTACGAGAGAACGGGAATTTCATGATACAGATGGACTGATCACGGATGTGCCGGGCTTAGTATTATCAACGTTCTATGCGGACTGTGTTCCATTGTATTTTGTCGATCCGGTGCACCGCGCCATCGGGTTAAGCCATTCCGGCTGGCGTGGAACAGTAAACCGCATGGGAAAAGCGACTATCGAGGCGATGCGGAGGGAATACGGAAGCAGACCGGAGGAACTGCGCTGTGCGATCGGACCTTCCATCTGTCAGGATTGCTACGAGGTGAGCGGGGATGTTGCGATGGAGTTTGAGCAGACATTTGCAGGGCATGAGCGTGAAATCATTCTTGCAAAAGAAAATGGAAAATATCAGCTCGATCTCTGGAAGGCAAACGAAATTGTACTGCTTGATGCAGGTGTCCTGCCAGAACATATAGAGATCACGGACATTTGCACGTGCTGCAATCCTGACTTACTTTTTTCCCACCGCGCAAGCCATGGTAAGCGTGGAAACCTCGGGGCATTTTTATGTTTAAAATAAGATAAAGGAGCAAAAGATATGAGTAAAAATTATGTAGATTATATGGTAGAAGAGACAAAGAATATCCTCGCAATCGACAGTCCATCCGGCTACACAAAAGAGGTGGCAGACTATGTCATGGGAGAATACAAAAAGCTTGGATATGAGCCAAAGCTTACGGTAAAAGGCGGTGTGCTCGTACCGATCGGCGGCAGGGACAAAGGGAACGCCGTTCTTTTAGAGGCACATATTGATACGTTAGGAGCCATGGTGGCAGAGATCAAAGCCAACGGAAGACTCCGTGTCACAGCGGTTGGTGGTATGAATGCAAACAATGCAGAGGGAGAAAACTGTAAAGTTGTCACCAGATTTAACGGAAAATATGACGGAACATTACAGCTGATCAACGCTTCCATTCATGTAAACGGCGAATATAATGACACAAAGAGAAGCTATGATTCCGTGGAAGTTGTTCTGGATGAAAAAGTAAAATCAAAAGAGGATGTGGAGAAGCTCGGCATTATGACAGGTGATTTTGTCTGCTTTGATCCGAGAACTACGGTGACAGCATCCGGTTACATTAAGAGCCGTTTCTTAGATGACAAATTAAGTGTTGGAATTTTATTGGGCTATGCAAAATATCTGAAAGAGGAAAATGTGACACCGGAGCGTATGATCTACCAGCACATCACTGTATTTGAGGAAGTAGGACACGGTGGTGCTGCCTCTGTCCCGGAAGGCGTGACAGAAGTGATCTCTGTGGATATGGGATGTGTTGGTGACGGACTTGCCTGTGATGAGACACAGGTATCGATCTGTGCGAAGGACAGCCATGGTCCATATCATTATGATGTGGTAAACGGTCTTGTGAAGGCAGCGAAAGAGAATGGCATTGATTTTACAGTGGATGTCTATCCATACTATGGTTCAGATGCAGATGTTGCGCTGACCGCCGGATATGATGTGCGCCACGGACTGATCGGTTCGGGTGTATATGCATCACACGGTTATGAGAGAAGCCATGTGGATGGAGTAAAGAATACGTTTGAACTTCTGAAGGCTTATCTCGGATAGCAGAAACGATGCTGCCTTTGAAAAGAATGGCATATTAAAGATTTCTTAATAATATCCTAGGATTATCTTCATTGTAATAAAAGACCTCCCGTGTTATATTAACTGTATGAAGAATGATAGTACACATCATACAGCTAATACAGATGGGAGGTTTGTTATTTGATTCAGTTAAATTACAGGGATGCAAAACCAATTTATGAACAGATCAAAGATGGTCTGAGAAAGCTGGTTATCACGAATTCCCTTATTGCAAATGAAAAGCTGCCCTCCGTGCGGGAAATGGCTTCGAAGCTTGCCATCAATCCAAATACCATCCAGAAGGCATACCGGGAACTTGAGGCAGAGGGATATGTCTATACCGTTGCCGGAAAAGGAACATTCGTCGCCGAGCGGAAAGAAGTGCTGGGTGTCAGAAATGAAGAACTGATGAAGGAATTTGATGAAGTGGTGACGGAACTGTTGTTTTTGGCGACGGATGAGGACAGTTTGAAAACACGTATTGAACAATTGGCTAAAGGGGGAGAGGCACAATGATCCAGGTTCATAATTTAAAGAAAAAGTTTGATGATTTTCAGGCGTTGAACGGCGTGGAAATGCATGTGGGAAAAGGTGATATTTATGGACTGGTCGGACCAAACGGAGCAGGAAAGTCTACATTGATCCGCCATCTTACCGGAGTATATAAGGCAGATGAGGGAGAGATCCTGATCGACGGTGAACCGGTATTTGAAAACCGGAATATCAAGCAGAGGATGGCTTATATCCCGGATGAACTGTTTTATTTTATGCAGGCAGATACGATGGAGATGAAACGCTTTTATGAAGGCATCTATCCACAGTTTGACAGTAAGCTTTTTTATAAAATGCAGGAATTTTTCCCGACGATCGATGTGAAACGCACTATCAGACGGCTGTCGAAAGGCATGCAGAAACAGGTAGCGTTCTGGCTTGCAATCTGCTGTAAACCGGATCTGCTGATCTTAGACGAACCGGTGGACGGACTTGATCCTGTGATGCGCAGACAGATCTGGAGTATCTTAATGGCGGAAGTGGCAGAGCGGAAAATGACAGTTTTAGTGTCGTCCCATAACCTGAGGGAACTTGAGGATACCTGTGACCATGTGGGCATCATGCACCATGGAAAAATTATGATCGAGCGGTCTTTGAGCGATCTTCAGGGAAATATTTCCAAGATACAGGTGGCATGTCAGAATGGTGTGCCAAAATTGCCGGATGATTTTGAGGTGCTGCATATGGCAAACACAGGGCGTGTCTATACCCTGATCGTAAAAGGTGATCCGAAGGAGGCAGAGAAAGTTCTTCTGACAGAAAATCCTACCATTGTTGATGTACTTCCATTGACACTGGAGGAAATCTTTATTTATGAATTGGGAGGTGTGGATTATGAAGTCAAAGACATGCTGCTTTAACAAAACAATTTTCAAAAAAAATATGACACATTTCTGGCCTTTGTGGGCATTGTACAGCTGTTATCTGATCGTTTCGCTTCCGGTCGGACTGTGGTTTAACATGCGGTATTATCTGCAGGATGACAGTTACAGCCAGCTCCAGAGACAGGTCTATGCGATCAGTGGCGCTATGCGGGCAGCCATGAATCCGGTGATCACATTTGCATTTGCAGCAGTGATGATCATGGCAGTGTTTTCCTATCTGTATTCTGCAAAGAATACAAATATGATCCATTCACTTCCGGTGGACAGACGGGAGTTGTTTGTGACGAATATCATATCTGCGTCTGCATTTATGATTGTTCCGCAGATCCTGACCTTTATTATCACGGTGTTCGTCTGCATTGGTGCACATATCACCAATATCCAGTACATTTTATACTGGTTTGGTGCAGAAGCCGCAATGACGTTTTTTGCACTGGCGCTCGGCGCATTTGTGGCGATGTTTACCGGACAGCTCATGGCATTTCCGGTGTATTATGTCGTAGTCAATTATCTGTATGTAGGATGCTGGTATCTGATCAACATGGTGATAGAGAGTGTCTGCTTTGGGGTGTCAAACAATTGGAATCCGGGGAAATCCTGTATTTTGTCTCCAATTTATTATCTGACAAACAATCTGCGGATACAGTCAGTAGAAAACAGTGAGTATGTGACGGTTGGAATCGAGTTTAAGGGTGCATATCTGCTCGGGATTTATGCAGTGGCAGGTGTGGTATTCCTGATCGCAGCCTATCAGTTGTATAAATGGAGAAAATTGGAGACTGCAGGTGACCTTATCAGCATGCGGGGAATCAAGCCGGTGTTCCGCTGGGGCGTGGCTGTCTGCGCCGGTCTGCTTGGAGGAACTGCCGTTGCTGACACGATCGGAAACAGTTTTTCTTCGGCAAAGGTACATTTTTGGATACTTGCAGCAGGCACCCTGATCTTTGGTGCGATCGGCTTTTTTGTGGCGGAGATGCTTATTGAGAAGAATTTCCGTGTGTTCCACAAAAAGAGAGTTGGGGAATGGGCAGTCTTAACGGTTGTTCTGGCAGCATTTCTGGGTGCACTGAAACTGGATCTATTCCGGATCGAAGGAAAAATACCGGATGTTTCAGAGGTTAAGGTGGTATCGCTCAATCTGGACTATACGCTCCGCTATACCGAACCGGATGATATTCAGAAGATCATAGATCTCCAGAAAGAGATCCTGGCACAGAAAGAAGAGTGCCTGAGCGCAGAGAACCAATATTATCTCTCAATCACATATACCCTGAAGGATGGTAAGAAGCTGCGGAGAAGTTATACAGTTCCGGTTGGGCAGGCTGCGGCTGCGGACAAAGATTCTGTCGTCGCAAAAGTGACTGCGTTAGAGAGTGATCCGAATAAGATGATGCAGAACATGTTTGGCAATTACTATAAGACGAATGAGTATTATGCCGGCAGTATCTCATTTGTAGATGAGAACGGCAGAACAGAGGATTACCGTTTTACACAGGAAGAGCTTGACGCTGTCATGGAGGCGGTGCAAAAAGATGTGGAAGCGGGAAACATGACGGATTATCAACTTTATTCGCTCCGTGCCGGTGATGAGGATAACACGTACAGGGATCGTTATTTTAACAATCTGGATATCAGTTTTTATAATCCGGACGGTATCATCTGGAATTACAGTTCTTACAGTGTGGATGGGGTTGATGTGACAGAAGCGGTGCTGACAGGGGAGAAGACTGCAGAAGAGGCAGAAGCTTATTTCCCAAACAGTGACAGCGCCTATGTTGAGTTCGGAAGCAAATGCACAAACATTATTGAGACATTGAAAAAACTTGGGATTTTGAACAGTGAGCGAAAACTTATGACTTATGATGAGTATGAGGCACTGATGAATCCGGAAATGTCATAGTTTTGAAAAAAGATGGAATAAATATTGTTATTCCATCTTTTTTATTGTAAACTGTTGTTATTGTTTCAGGACAATGATTCAGCCGGTCTGTTCATTTGCTTTGCAGACCATAAGAAAAGGAGTTTTATCAATGAGTAAACCAGTCGTAGCGATTGTTGGACGCCCGAATGTAGGAAAGTCTACGTTATTTAATGCACTTGCAGGTGAGCGTATTTCAATTGTACAAGATACACCGGGCGTTACAAGAGACCGTATTTATGCGGAGGTGTCATGGTTAGATCACAATTTTACCATGATCGATACCGGTGGTATTGAACCGGACAGTAACGATATTATTTTATCACAGATGAGAGAGCAGGCAGAGATTGCGATTGCAACTGCAGACGTGATCATGTTTATTGTCGATGTCAGACAGGGCTTGCAGGATTCGGATTCCAAAGTTGCAGATATGCTGCGCCGTTCCGGCAAACCGGTCGTGCTGGTCGTCAATAAAGTGGACAGCTTTGAAAAGTATATGGCAGATGTCTATGAGTTCTATAATCTTGGAATCGGAGATCCGTTCCCGGTTTCTGCCGCTTCCATGTTGGGACTTGGAGATATGTTAGATGAAGTGGTGAAATATTTCCCGGAATATAAGAAAGATGACGAGGAGGACGACCGTCCGAAGATCGCCATTATCGGAAAACCGAATGTTGGAAAATCATCCCTCATCAATAAACTGGCGCAGGAGGACCGCGTCATTGTATCGGATATCGCAGGCACGACCAGAGATGCAATCGATACTGATATTAAGTACAATGGAAAAGAATATGTGTTTATCGATACCGCAGGATTGAGACGTAAGAATAAGATCAAAGAAGAGATCGAGCGTTACAGTATTATCCGTGCAGTGACAGCCGTTGAGCGTGCAGATGTCTGTATTATTGTGATCGACGCTACCGAGGGCGTGACCGAGCAGGATGCCAAGATCGCGGGAATCGCACATGACCGTGGAAAGGGAATCATCATCGCAGTCAATAAATGGGATGCGATCGAAAAAGATGATAAGACCATCTACCGCCATACTGAGAAAATCCGTGATATCTTAAGCTTTATGCCGTATGCGGAGATTATTTTCATCTCTGCAAAATCAGGACAGCGTCTCAATAAGATTTTTGAGACGATCGATGTCGTGATCGAGAACAACAGCATGCGTGTGGCAACCGGTGTATTGAATGAAATCGTTACCGAGGCAGTTGCGATGCAGCAGCCGCCATCGGATAAGGGAAAGAGACTGCGTATTTATTACACCACGCAGGTTTCTGTAAAACCGCCAACCTTTGTGATCTTTGTGAATGATAAACAGCTGATGCATTTCTCCTACACAAGATATCTGGAGAACCGCATCCGCGATACATTTGGATTCCGGGGAACAGCCCTTCGTTTTATCATCAGAGAGAGAAAGGAAAATGAAAAATGATCATCGCCAGGATAATTGCAGTAGCGATCGGCTACGCCTGCGGATTATTTGAAACAGGTTATTTTTATGGGAAAAAGAAAGGTGTGGATATCCGCACGAAAGGAAGCGGCAATTCCGGTGCGACAAACACCTTAAGAACCTTTGGCTGGAAGGCAGGACTTGTGACCTGCCTTGGTGATATTTTAAAAACAGTAGCGGCAGTGTTAGCCGTTAAACTGATCTTTGGAAGAACATATACAGAAGACATCATTCTTCTGGAACTGTATGCAGGTTTTGGAGCGGTGCTCGGACACAATTTTCCGTTTTATCTGAAGTTCAAAGGCGGAAAAGGAGTTGCATGTACCGGTGGAATGGTGCTTGCAGTATTTCCGATCGTTGCACCGGTCAGTATGGGACTTTTTCTGGTGATCAGCGCAGTGACAAAGTATGTATCTCTCGGCTCGATCATCGGACTGATCAGTGTTTTCGTCCAGGTGGTTGTATATGGACAGCTTGGGATTATCACAGTTCCAATGGGAATCCGTGCGGAATTTTACATAGTGACAGCCTGTTTTACCATTTTAGGGGTATGGCAGCACCGTGCAAATATCAGACGTCTTGCAAATGGCACAGAGAATAAGATCGGTGCGAAAAAGAAAGGGCAGAAATAATTTTTTGATTTGGAGTGAGAAAAATGGCAGATGTTGCGATCATAGGAGCAGGAAGCTGGGGGATCGCCCTTGCAAAAGTACTGCATACCAATGGAAATAAAGTGACAGTGTGGTCGATCGTGGAAGATGAGATTACCATGCTGAAAGAAAAACATGAGCATGTGCAGAAACTTCCGGGGGTAAAACTGCCGGAAGATATGGAATTTACAACAGATCTGGAATCTGCGGTTTCAGGTAAAGCATACCTGATCCTTGCAGTGCCGTCTGTATTCACAAGAAGCACAGCAAAGAGCATGGCGCCTTTTGTGAAAGAGGGACAGATCATCGTGTGCGTGGCTAAGGGAATTGAGGAAGAGACACTGATGCCGCTTACCGACATTGTGGAGCAGGAGATCCCGCAGGCAGAGGTTGCAGTGATGTGTGGATCAAGCCATGCG
>OHKW01001184.1_pt1 | contig 10984 bp, 7 predicted proteins | sample 1568931 | NCBI WGS metagenome assembly OHKW01 (sample SAMEA3879536, study PRJEB24766) | human gut metagenome | biome: human-associated habitat; feature: feces | place: USA | collected 1985/1987 | reverse complement strand
TCCGATTAATAACAGATGGTTTTTAAATTGCATACCACATGTTAATTTTGATTTTTTAAGAATAAACAAACCTGCAACAAATACTAGAACATTAGCTATCAAAGCAACCGGATAAAAATTCCAGCCGTTTTTATCAAAGTATCTTAACAAACTGATGCATAGCACATAATATATAACCAGCGTGGCAATTGTCTGTAATAAAACACTACTCTTCAATGGAAACGTATGCTCTTTTCCTTCTTTTGAATCTTTGTATAAATTTCTCGCGATATCAAACGGTTTTCCTAAGCCGGAACATATTTCGTGCTCGCTTTTTTCAGCCATTTCTTCATTTTCGAACCATTCTTCATAGTCTTTAATTATACTATCACAGTCATCATCCCCAAAATAAAATGATAAGCTAATATAAAGTTTCTCCAAAAATTTCTTTTTTGAATTTTGCTTTTGCATTATAACACCCTCTCTACTGATTAACACTCTACTGTTTATTAGTCACTAGTTAAGTATAATATATTTCATATCTTGCATTTTGTCAATACAAAAATCATGGGACTACAATATATCGCAGTCCCATGATTCTAACTATATCTTATATTTTTGTTTGTAACTATTTAAGTCTTAAGTCACATTGAGAACAAGAAAATCTACAGCTCAATTGCAATCGTATATGACTTCTCAAATTTCTCACCCTGTGCCAACGAATTACCATACTCCCTGTCCTTTAATTCTCCGGCAAAGCCTGCTCTGTCGCATCGGCCGTACCACGGCTCAATACAGATAAACGGTGCTCCCATTCCTGCCGGTGACCACAGACCAAATAAAGGCGCATCAAATGACACCGTAAGGTATGGCTTCTTATCCGGTGTACACAGGCTCACCTTTGAAGCCTGTCTGTTTTCTATTATGAGCGCATCCTTATCAAACATATGCTCATCTATCTGACAGTATCCATCCGAATCCACCTTAAGCAGATTGTCATCCTTGTCTAAAAGTCCTCCGTCACAGATAAGTCCGTAGGTGATTGCTTTGTCTGTGTCAAGCTTCAGATAATAGTCTGACTGCTTTCCCTGCTCTGCAACCGGACACATAAATGCCGGATGACCACCTATTGAGAAAAGTAAATCCTTTTTCGCAGGATTAGTCACCCTCCAGGTCACTTTTATCTCACTGCCTGAGAGCTTATAGCCGATTTCGAGCACAAACTCAAACGGATATTTTGCAAGAGTCTCATCATTTGATTTAAGTGAAAACCATGCCTCATCCTTTGTCTGTGACACAAGCTCAAACTCCATATCCCTTGCAAAGCCGTGCTGTCCCATCGGATAATCTGTCCCATCAACGGTAAACTTCTTGTCCTTTAAGCTGCCGACAAACGGGAAAAGCACCGGTGCGCTTCTCTTCCAGTATTTCTCATCGGCATCCCACAGATACTGTGTACCTGTTTCCTTGCCGGTGATGCTTTTAAGCTCTGCTCCGAAGCTGTTTATCGTGAGCTCAAGTGATTCATTTTCCAGTTTAATCTCCATCACATATCTCCTTTTATATTTTTTGTAGTCAGTTTTTTTACATCACAAGCAGTCCAATAACTCTTACAATAAATGCTGCCACCCATGCAATCGCACACTGCAAAAGCACCACACTGACTGCCCACTTTGCACCCAGCTCTCTCTTTATGGATGCTATAGCAGCCACGCAAGGGCTGTAAAGCAGTGAGAACACCAGAAGAGATGCGGCTGAAAGTGTTGTGAGTGCTGTCGTAACCGTTCCGCCAAACAGTATCTCAAGTGTTGATACCACGCTCTCCTTTGCCATGAGTCCGCTGATAAGTGATGTGCATATACGCCAGTCTCCGAGGCCCAGAGGCTTAAAGACAGGCACGATAATACTTGAAATAACGGCAAGCATGCTGTCCTTTGAGTCTGTTACCATGTTAAAGTGTATGTCAAAGCTCTGTAAGAACCATATCAGCATTGTGGCAATAAGTATTACCGTAAATGCCTTCTGCAAAAAGTCCTTTGCCTTCTCCCAGAGGAGCTGGCACACATTCTTGGCGCCCGGCATCCTGTAGTTTGGCAGTTCCATGACAAACGGCACTGCGTCACCCCTGAACAAAGTCTTTCTGTAGATAAATGCGAAAAGTATTCCGACAATTATGCCAAGGAAGTACAGACCTCCCATGACAAGTCCGCCATGCTTCGGGAAAAATGCACTAACAAAGAATGCATAAATTGGCAATTTTGCCGAACAGCTCATAAACGGTGTGAGGAGTATAGTCATTCTACGGTCTCTCTCACTTGGCAGTGTACGTGTCGCCATGACAGCCGGCACCGTACAGCCGAAGCCTATGAGCATTGGTACTATGCTTCGTCCGGAAAGTCCTATCTTACGAAGGAGCTTGTCCATGAAGAATGCAACCCTCGCTATGTATCCGCTGTCCTCCATGAGGGATAAGAAAAAGAACAGTGTCACGATAATCGGCAAAAAGCTTAATACGCTTCCGACACCCTGAAAGATGCCGTCTATTACCAGTCCGTGCAGCACCTCATTCACACCTGCCGCTGTGAGTGCCTTATCCGTAAGCGCGGTCAGTGCTCCTATGCCCTGCTCCAAAAGCCACTGAAGGCCTGCTCCGATTACGTTGAATGTGAGATAAAATACAGCAAGCATTATCACTATAAAGCACGGTATTGCCGTGTATTTGCCTGTAAGAACACGGTCGATGCGCTCACTTCTGATACGCTCCCTGCTCTCCTTCGGCTTTACCACAGTGCTCTCGCATATTTTCTCAATAAATGTAAAGCGCATATCCGCAATTGCAGCGCTTCTGTCAAGGCCTCGCTCCTTCTCCATCTGGACAATCAGATGCTCTATTGCCTCTTTCTCATTCTCATCAAGATGAAGCTGCTCTAATATAAGTGCATCTCCCTCGATAATTTTGGTAGCAGCAAAGCGAATCGGAACTCCGGCGAGCTTTGCATGATCCTCAATCAGGTGGCTGACCGCGTGTATACATCTGTGCACGGCACCGCCAAAATCATTCTCATCACAGAAATCCTGTCTGCCCGGGCGCTCCTGATACTTTGCAATGTGTATTGCATGGCGCACCAGCTCATCAACACCCTGATTCTTTGCGGCAGAAATCGGTACAACAGGCACTCCTAACAGTCCCTCGATTTTATTTACATCGATTGAGCCTGAATTTGCCGTCACCTCATCCATCATATTGAGTGCAATAACCATCGGTATATCCATCTCAAGAAGCTGCATGGTCAGATACAGGTTTCTCTCGATATTTGTCGCATCTACGATATTTATTATGGCCTTTGGCTTGTTATCGAGCACAAAGTTTCTCGACACGATCTCCTCATTCGTATATGGGCTCATTGAGTAAATGCCCGGTAAATCTGTGATTGATGTATCCGGATGTTCTTTAATAGAGCCATCCTTTCTGTCCACCGTCACTCCCGGGAAATTACCCACATGCTGGTTTGAACCTGTAAGCTGGTTGAAAAGTGTTGTCTTGCCGCAGTTTTGGTTTCCCACAAGTGCGTATGTGAGCTTCTCACCATCCGGAAGGGGATTGCCACTGCCCTTCACATGGTATTTGCCCTCCTCACCAAGTCCGGGATGGGCTGTGTTGCTTATCTTTTTAGGGCCCTCATGCTTTCTTGAACGGCTGTCAATTAATTCTACCTCAATCTGTGCCGCATCATCAAGCCTCAATGTGAGCTCATAGCCGTGCACCTGAAGCTCCATCGGGTCTCCCATCGGTGCAAATTTGATTACTGTCACTTCGGCCTTTGGGATTACTCCCATATCCAGGAAATGCTGGCGCAGTGCGCCCTCACCGCCTACTGTAAGTATTCTGGCACTCTGTCCTATGCCAAGTTCTTTTAGTGTCATTTTATCGCTTCCTAGTGTATTTATTGATAATTTTTCTCAACTTATCACAAATATCTTACCACAAAGCGTGTGCCACTGCATTCATTTTTTTCATTTAATACATCTTTTTTACAATCCTCCACAAGGATATATCCATTGTCATGACGCACAATTGCTTCCGCGAGCGAAAGTCCTATGCCGATGCTGTCTGCCGGCTGTCCGCTGCCGCTGTAAAAACGCGTAAAAATATGCTTTTTGTCCTCATCACTTATGGTCTCTCCATCGTTTTGCACTGTTATCTCTGCATACATCTCATACCTGTAAAAGCCTATCTTTACCTCACTCTCTGCATGCTCCACTGCATTTTTTACTATGTTTGTAATGGCCTCACACTGCCAGTATGCATCAGCATGTATACAGGCATCCTTATCAGAGCCTTCATCTATGGACAGCCTTATGTCTCTCAAATCGCAAAGTGCCATAACATTATCGGCTGCCTCATACACAATTTCAGACAGCAGCGTATCCTTCTCATCAAACTCCACAACATCCGCTTCAAGCCTTGAAAGCTTTAAGATAGCCTGCACCATATGCGATATATTGTCCACATCGCGCTTTGCCCTGCGCATTATCCTGTTTCTGTTTTCAGATGCCATATCAGGATTTCCTTCCAGATTTTCCAGATTTATCGAAAGTGATGTGAGCGGAGTCTTAAGCTGGTGCGATATGTCAGAAAGCGCATCCTTTAGCAAAAGCTTGTCTGCCTTTGCATTTTCCGCAGACTCCCTCAAATAGATTGCTGTCTTGTAAAGCTCTCCCTTTAGTATAGAAAGCTCCCCCTCTGTGCTATCTGCCATAACAAGTCTGTAGTCTCCCTGATTTATGCGACGCAGATAATCCGCAGCCTGTCTGACCTGTCTTTTAAAGCTAAATCTTATAAGCACAATGTAAAGGCAAAATCCCCCTGCAAAAAGCACAACAAGAAATATGTCTAACCAAAGCGCTCCTTTAAGCGCTTTTTCATTTGACAAAACCGCAGAATCCTTTTCCATATCAATGCCGTATTTTTTAAAGAGCGTCTCTGCGCTTTTTAAATTTGTATAATCGCTGCCTAAGCTGCTGTCATTTAGAATCGCGGCTATACTGCCATCTGATACATCGGGATATTTTTCATGAATAAGCGCACATAGCTTAGCCACTGTGACGTTATAGTTTTTTGTATACGCCCTGTACTGAAAAAAGACGGTAAAAGCCATAACCGTCACACATATACATGTATATATTATCGCAAAATACACAAAATGTTTTCTGTTCTCTAAATTATATTTCTTCTTTCTCATGCTTTCCCCCGGGAACTGTCTCTGTCGGCCGATACTGTTTAAAGAGCTTCATCTGAATCAACACGATACCCGATTCCCTTCACAGTCTTTATCACAGCCTCACCAAGCTTTGCCCTGATGCGCTTCATATAGACAGTCACTGTATGGTCATAGACATCGTTGCCTGTTGCCTCCCAGATGCAGTCAATCACGGCATTTCTGGACACAGCCTTGTCGTGATTGGTAAAAAGCAGATCAAGTATGCGGTTTTCAAGACTTGAAAGAGCAATCACCTGTCCAGCCCTTCTTGCCTCCTTTTTGTCCAAATCATAGCTTATGCTTCCTGCGTGTATGACAGATGAGCTGTCATCACTTTTCCTTCGTAAAAATACGCGGTTTACTCTCGCCACAAGCTCTCTTACTGAAAAAGGCTTTGTGATGTAATCCTCCGCTCCAAGCTCAAGTCCCTTTACTATATCATTTTCCTCATCCCTTGCGGTAAGAAAAATCACCGGTGTTTTTTCTTTTTCCAGCCTTTCGCTGTAAAAATCAAAGCCGTTCCCATCCGGAAGCGACACATCAAGCAGCACAAGGCCGGGGTGCTCACTCAAAAGCGCCCCAGCCTCCTTTAAATTGCTTGCTGTCAAAAGCTCATATTCAGGTTCTGTAAAGGTATCACACAGTCCCTCTGTTATTCCTTTATTGTCCTCTATGAGAAGTATTTTTTTCATATCAGCTCCCGCATTTCCTACAGATTTTCATTCTTGATCGTCTCAATAATGTTATTGTGTCTAAGCTTCGTCATTGATAGTTTCATGATAGCATAAATCAGCATTATTACAACCACTATACACAATATAATTGCTTTATACGGCGGTTCATAAATGATTGCATCATCCATCCTGTTCATCATAACACATAAGAGATAGCTTATTAAAATACCAAGCGGTACACCTATTACAAGTGCCTTTACAGATATAAATACACTCTCGAGCCTGACCATTCCGGCAAACTGCTTATCTGTCATTCCAATGCTTCTTAATGTGGCAAACTCGCGGCTTCTAAGCTCCATTCCGGTGCTTAAGGTATTGATGATATTTGTGATTCCTATTAAGGCAATGACCACAATAAGTCCGTATGCAAATACTCCAAGCAGTGTAAAGAGTGACTTTTCATCGCGCATCTCCTTATCCAGATTGCTGACATAAAAACTAATCTGCGAATACTCAGGATTTCCTTCCGTCTCCTTTTCGAATGTATCCTGATACTCATCTGCATTTTCTGCAACCACATATGCCAAATATGACGCATATCCCGGTTTAATCTCATTACCGTTCTTACCGTCACCCCATAGGCTTTCAAAGCCTTTTTGATTCATAAACAAAAGCGTGTTGCTGTAGCCCTTATAACCTATTGGTACCTTGTCTGTGACACCTGCAATAGTTACATCCACAGTCTTTCTGACTCCGTTATTTATTGTTTCCTCGTCAACGTATCCACTGTTATCCTCTGTGTTAATTTCTGTGCTGCTTTCTGTATCGCCTTCCACTGCATTGTCATCAGAAGAAGCATCATCATACACATTGTAGCCACACTCGATTGTATCTCCTGCTTTATATTTGTACAGCTCCATCTCTTTTTTGACGTATTTTGAGCTATTCTCATTATACACATCAAATGTGCATTTATTCACAAGAATTGCACCTGCAGCTGCATTTTTTATGCCTGCGTCAGACGCATACTTATCATACGATTTGTCATCCAAAACCGTGATTAAAAACATTTGCGAGACATCCTCACTGTCATCATAAAGCTGCCTGCAATACTCTCCATACTCCTTTGTGTACTTAGGCTTACTGACATCGAAATCATAGCCTGCTCCAACCAGATAATCCTCAGCTCCTTCAATGCCACTCAAAAGCTTAGAGAACTTTTCAATATCAATGTCTTTTTTACATGACATATTTATTCCAATATTGTAATCTGCTGATGCATATGACATCCCAACAACGCTAAAGGCCATAGACATAAAGTATGATATCACAATAAAGGTTACTGAGCAGATGACAATAGATGTCACTGTGGTTCTGTACTTTTTATTGTTCCTCTTTATATTCTTATATGAGATAACACCTCCGATACCCCAGATTCTGCCTATAATCGCCGGTGTCTTAAGCTTTGCTGACTTTATTTTAATCTCCTTTGTGTTTCTTATTGCTTCAAGCGGTGTGACCTTTGCAGCCCTTCTTGCACTGCCTGTTGCTGAGAAATAAATGGTTGCTATACTCATTATCACAGCAAGAATAAGTGCAGGCAGTGATGTGTGAAAGCTCAAAGCAACGTTAAGCCAGCCTGCTGACAGCGCATTTACTACCTTGACAAGTATAAGCGATGCCAAAATACCACTCATGGTACCTACAGGAATACCAACCACTCCAAGCATTGCTGCCTCTGTCTTAACGCTGCTTTTTATCTGGCGCCTCGTAGCACCCACGCTTGCAAGCATGCCATACTGCCTGATTTTTTCAGTGATTGATATGTTGAAGCTGTTTTTGATACAGTACACTGATGTCAGTATGATTATCAAAGCCACAACAGCAGCCACTGTAAACAGTGCTTTAAATGAACCGTCAATCGGGAAAACGCACTCATAGCTTATAAGGTATCCATTCATATATATATCATATTTTGCATTTTCCATCTCTTTAAGGAACCTGTCACTTTCCTCAGAAGACATTTCAACAGATGAATTATTTGCTTTCTCAAACAGCTTTTCATCCACACCAATTATATCAGCAGTCACAGCATCCTTGTTTCTTAAAGCCTTTTGAGTGTATCTGCTGTACACTGTGAGTGTAGTGTCAGCTTCGCTTGCCTCACTCTTTGTGCCGTTATCAATTGCTGCCAGTTCATCAGAGTATGTGACAAATGTATATCCGGCGGCACTATAGTCCTCCATTCCATAGCCCGGTCTTTCCATGATGCCTACCACCTTGTAGTGCTTTGTCACAGTATCGGTAAGTGTCTCTGCCTCATTCTCATATGCGCTGTTTTCCGATATGACACCTTCGGTGTTTGAATCATATCGCTTTCCGACATCCAGTGTTATCTCATCTCCCACCTTTATGTCGATTCGTCCGTTTGTCTTTAAGTGCCTTGGAATGACTATCTCATCCTCATTTTTTGCCATGCGTCCCTCTATCAGTTTAAAGCAGCCTCTCTCAAAGCCGGCCTCATCTGTTGCCATGACATATGCATATGGCTTATCCTCATTCTTGCAGCCGTCTAGCTTTGCAAAGCCCATTCCCATTGTCTCAAATGTGCTTTCAATATTTCTGTTGTTTTTAAACTCCGAAAGCTCAGACATTTTCACATTCGAAAATTTCACATGAAAGTCGCCGCCCTTTTGCTTCTGGTATTCAATCACACTGTACTGAAAGCTTGACACAAGTGTGACAAGCGCCGACAAAAGCGCTGTTGCAAGAATTATTCCGACTATCGTGACAATAGTTCTTTTCCTGTTGAGCTTTAAGTTTTTTAATGTGAGTGTCTTCATCAAATTCATCTGATTTTACCATCCTCTATCATTATTGTGCGGTCAGCCGCCTTTGCAAGCTCCATATTGTGTGTAATCATAATGATTGTCTGGTTGAGCTCACGGTTTGAGGTCTTTAAGAGATGCATAATCTCGTTGCTGGCTTTGGTATCCAGGTTTCCGGTCGGCTCATCCGCTAGCACTATAGATGGTCTCGTAATCAGGGCTCTTCCTATAGATGTGCGCTGCTGCTGTCCACCTGAGAGCTCATTTGGCAGATGAGTACGTCTCTCTGTAAGTCCAAGGCGCAAAAGCATGTCATCCATCTGTGCTTTTTCCACCTTTCTTCCATCAAGCTCCATCGGGATTGCCATGTTTTCCTCCACATTTAATATAGGTATCAGATTATAAAACTGATAAATGATACCTACCTGTCTTCTTCTGAATATGGCTAGCTCATCATCATTCATTGCAAAAATATCAGTGCCGTTTATATACACCTTTCCGCTTGTTGGCCTGTCAACACCTCCAAGCAGATGAAGCAGTGTGGATTTTCCGGAGCCGCTCGCCCCGACAATTGCCACAAACTCTCCCTTTTCCACGCTCAATGATACATCGTCCAAAGCCTTGACCTGATTTTCTCCGGCTCCGTATATTTTTGATAAGTGTTCTACTCTAAGCAGTTCCATTTAATTCTCCTTTTCTTCTCTATACATTTTTGAGTGCTGTGCGGTCCGTCCTTTAAAGTGCAGCCGCCCCGCGATACAAGTGTATAATACATGATGTAAAGTTACAGGTAGGTTACTTTTAAAAAATATTACAGCATAATATAAAAACTCCGGTCAGGACAAAAAGTTTCCTGTGCCGGAGCTTATATGTTATATGTTTTATATCATATGTTTTATAATTATCTATGCCAATAATTATCTATGCCAATAATTATTTCTGCTTATATGAAGCCAAAAAGTCTGCAAGCTTGCCTGTGGCATCCTTTAATATCTCTGTTCTAGGCAGATATACCACTCTAAAGTGATCCGGCTTATCCCAGTTGAAGCCGCCGCCGTGGATTATGAGTATCTTCTTCTCACGAAGCAGATCCAGTGCAAACTGTTCATCGTTTGTGATGTTGAACCTTGCAGTATCAATCTTTGGGAATATGTAAAATGCTGCCTTTGGCTTTACTGCCGAAATTCCCGGTATATCGTTTAATGCTTTGTAGACGTACTCTCTCTGCTCATAGATTCGTCCGCCCGGCACAATATACTCGCCTACACTCTGATATCCGCCTAAAGCTGTCTGCACTATCGACTGCGCCGGAACATTCGAGCAAAGACGCATGTTTGAGAGCATGTTGAGACCCTCGATATAGTCCTTTCCGAGCGCCTTGTTGCCGCTTAAAACCATCCATCCGATACGATAGCCTGCTATCATATGTGACTTAGAAAGACCGCTGAAGGTCACACAGAAGAGATCCGGTGCAAGCGACGCAATAGACACATGCTCATAGTCATCCATCACAAGCCTGTCATATATCTCATCCGAAAAAATCATGAGCTCGTACTCTCTTGCCACATCAACTATCTGCTGCAGCACCTCCCTTGGATAGAGCGCTCCTGTAGGGTTATTAGGGTTGATTATTACGATTGCCTTTGTCTTGTCTGTAATCTTCTTTTTGATATCCTCTATGTCCGGATACCACTCTGACTGCTCATCACAGATATAGTGCACTGCCGTGCCTCCCGCAAGTGTAACGCAGGCTGTCCAAAGCGGATAGTCCGGTGCCGGCACCAGCACCTCATCACCATTGTCAAGAAGCGCTGACATGCTTAAGTTTATAAGCTCGCTGACTCCGTTTCCGGTGTAGATATCCTCAACCGTCACATTAGGAAGCTTTTTGAGCTGTGCATATTGCATGATTGCTTTTCTTGCAGAAAAAAGTCCCTTGGAGTTGGAATACCCCTCACAGTCCGTGAGCTGGCGTGACATATCATATATCACCTCATCAGGTGTCCTGAAGCCAAACGGCGCAGGATTTCCTATATTGAGTTTCAACACATTTGTGCCGTTTTCCTCCATGCGGGCCGCCTCATCCACCACCGGTCCTCTTACATCATAAAGCACATTATCTAATTTTCTGGATTTTCCAAATTCTCTCATCCTGACCATCTCCTTTTATTTTCGTAACAATTCCTGTAACCGTAATCATATCCTGCTAGCCTAAAAGCTCAAAAACAGCCTCAGCGTCAAA
>OHKW01001179.1_pt1 | contig 11019 bp, 12 predicted proteins | sample 1568931 | NCBI WGS metagenome assembly OHKW01 (sample SAMEA3879536, study PRJEB24766) | human gut metagenome | biome: human-associated habitat; feature: feces | place: USA | collected 1985/1987 | reverse complement strand
TAGATTCTTTGCGACATTGAAAAGACCTTCATAAGACAAGTCCTCCTGTTCTATCCGTCTCTATTATACTATATTCAAAACAGGTTTAATAGATAGATTTGAGACTTTCTAATTTATTTTATTTGTATCATTATATCACCAATATGAATATGTGATATATTGCTGTATTCTCACATGTTCACATTAAATTCACATTGAAACTGCATTTTATTCAATTTAGAATGGTTTCATTCTATACTTCAATTATGGACACCACTTATCATTCAAACATTCCAGTTGAAACTTTATCACTATTAGATTGTGATGTTAGAAATTTTGATTTCAATCATCCTATTCAGTTTGAATTAATTCGACTCATACAGGAAGCTGGTGGATTAAAGAAAACTGAAGAAAAGAACAGACTCTATAAAGACCATCCTAAAGGATTCTATGTCTATGCCAAGTTCAAATCCAATGACAACGATTCTAACGATGCTTCAGCTAATAAAAACAGTAAAGATATTCAAGGCTGCGTAAACTATTTTATTCGCTATGCAGGTAGACCTGCCATGGCTGAAAATAGAATCACAGAATACAATAAAGAATCAAAGACTGTCAGCTGGTTCTACAATGATCATAAGGATGAAAAACGTCATGATGTCACAGATAATGTGATTGATTTTATAAACCGCCTTATTATACATATACCAGACTACCATTTCTTAACAACTCGATATTATGGATTCTATGCCAATGCTTCTAAGAAAACTCTAGATAAAGTACATGTACTTCTTGGAATCAAAAAGAATAAGGATTATTCTCGTGAAACAAGAACCAAAGCCCTTAAAAACAAACTCAATAAATTGAAGTACCGCACTCATTTGATTGATTCTTTTAATAGAGACCCAATCCAATGTAAATGTAAAGCCACAATGCAGTATACTTATACATATAATTCATTCAAGGACAAAAGAAATGACAGAGCATACTGAAAAAGATGTATTGATGAAATGATGCAATTGTATAAAAGAAGATTATGATCAATAAGAACTCCATACTAAACAAGGCTGTTTACAATAGTCTGTTTTGTCATGCCTATATAAAACTAGATTCAAATAATTCGGTCATTTTTAAATTTCCAAATTCATCTTCTTTGAAATCAATTACTTAATATACAAAAAAACACTCCAAAGAGTGTTAGTTGATTTGATTTAAAAAGCTTTCTGTGATCGCATTCGCAATCTTTTGTTGGAAAGTTTCATCCGTTAATTTTGTGTAGTCTTCACTATTGCTTAAATATCCAAGTTCTAATAGAATCGAAGGAATTTGACTATCATATAAGATAGGGAAGTTTTCATAATGATCCGAATCAATACCTTCAAATTGCGATAGGTTGATGGAATTCATAGTTTGGGCAAGTTTTTTGGCAAGCTGAATCATATTATCGTTAGGCTGCGTAAAAATGGAGTAGCCTTTGGATAGAGGATCCGAACTTGAATTCATTTGAATAGAAATCAAATACTTTGCCTTTTGCGAGTTGATTGAAGTAATACGATCTTCTGTTGAAAGAGAAGAGTCATCACTTCTTGTATACACAACGTTATATCCTACCGAAGCTAGACTGTCTCCAATCTTCTTGGCAATAATCAGGTTTAGATCTTTTTCACTCGTATGTCCATCACTTGTATATCCTGCATCACTACCTCCATGACTTGCATCAATACAGATGACAGCTTTCGATTTACAGCGCGAATTGTCGACTGTATCATTGGTAATAATTGTCGAATCCGTTTGTTCAGGAACATCGATTTTTGATTTTTCTTTAATTTGTTTATTTAAATTTGGCTGAATGACCATCGCTAAAAACAACGCAAAAATTAAAAAGAGAATGGCTCTACGCATGACATACCTCCTGTCCAATTATTCTAACATTACTCGTTAGAGATGAAAAGCTTTTTAAAATTTGTTATAATGGCTAATATGGGTGATAGTATGGATTTTTTAATAACATTAGATCAGTTCGAAGGTCCTTTGGATCTGATGCTGCATTTGATCAAAGAAAATAAATTGGATCTGTTTGACTTAGATATGAATGTTTTGGCAACACAATATATTGATTATATTCATGCCATGCAAAACATGCATCTAGAAGTAGCTAGCGAATATTTGTCAGAGTTGGCAAGTCTTATCGCATATAAGTCAAAGAAACTTCTGCCAAGAGAAACGGTTGAGGTAGAAGAAGAATATGAAGAAGATCAGCGTGATCAACTGGTCGCAAGATTATTAGAGTATCAAAGATATAAAGAAGTAAGTCTAGCCTTAAAGGAAGATTACGAACAAAGGCAACTGCATTTTTCGCGTCCCGTTTCTAGTTTAGTGGAAGAATGGAAAGTACCTGTTGAAAGTGATACTTTAGAAGCACAATCACCTTATGATTTAATGAAGGCAATGCGCCATTGTATTGTGCGTATGGAGCTTTTACAACCGTATGAAACAAAGATCACAATCAAAGAATTATCAATCGAAGAAAGAGCTGTACAAATCAAAGAGAGAATGAAACATCTTGAGGGGTCTATTTCATTTCAAAATCTATGTGCAGATTGTACAAGCTTACATATGGTGATTGTGACTTTTTTATCGATATTAGATTTAATACATGAAAAATGGATGACATATTCCATTGATGAGACGCAGATGATTTGGGTCGCAAGAGAGGATTTGTAGAATGGATAATGCGAAAGCAATATTAGAAGGTCTTTTATTCTTAAGTGGAGAAGAAGGCTTGACTATGGATCAGATGATGCATGGTCTACAAAATTTAGAAATGGATGCGTTAAAAAAAGAATATTCGAGTTCTTCAAAAGGAATTGAACTTGTAGAATATGCGAATCGTTTTAAGTTTGTCACAAAAGAATTTGTATATCCTTATGGCAAACAATTATTTGAAGAATATAAACAACCCACCCTTTCACAGGCTGCCATGGAAACTTTGGCTATTATTGCTTATAAACAACCGATTACACGTGTTGAAATTGAAGAGATTCGTGGTGTAAATTGTGAAATGATGTTAAAGAAATTAGTGGCTCGTGGCTTGATTGAAGCAAAAGATCGTTTAGATGCGATTGGTAAGCCATTATTATATCGTGTAACCGATGAATTTTTGGATGCTTTTCAATTGGAAGATCTAAAAGAATTGCCGGAACTACCTCAAACTAGAAACAATAGTGAAGAATTATTTGAAGGAGAATAGACAATGGAAAGACTACAAAAAGTAATTGCCCAAGCAGGTATTTGTTCAAGAAGAAAAGCCGAAGAATTGATTTTAGATGGTAAAGTCAAAGTCAATGGAAAAGTATGTGACGTTTTAGGTACAAAAGTATCGAACCAGGATAGTATAGAAGTCAATGGAAATGTGATTTCAAAAGAAGAAAAAGTGTATTACATCATGAATAAACCAAAAGGTTGTCTATGCACAAGCAGTGATGACAAGGGCAGAAAAACCGTATTGGATTACATGCCACAAAACCAAAGAATTTTCTCTGTAGGACGTTTGGATTATGATACGAGTGGCGTTTTACTACTTACAAATGATGGCCAATTCTGTAACCATATGATTCACCCTCGTTATCACTTAGAAAAGACATATGTTGTCAATCTTCAAGGTATCTTAAGTGATGATGACATCAAACAATTACGAAGAGGATTAAAAACTAAGACAGAAAAGTATCAACCGGCAAAAGTATTTGTGCTTCAAAAAGATTTAACGCGTAATCGTACTCAATTCGAATTAACGATTTCAGAAGGAAAAAATCACCAGGTTAAAAATATGATGTTGGCATTGGGCCATGAAGTGCGTCGTTTGCACAGAGTGAAGTTTGCGTTCTTAGACGTAAAGGATTTAAGAGCCGGAGAATATCGTCGTCTAAAACCATATGAAATCAAACAATTGAATCGCTTAAGTATGGAAGGCGAACAAAAATAATGAAACAAGTTTATTTAGATCAAAATGTTTCGGTACAGGATGTAATTTGTTTAGATGTTAAACAAGCGCACCACATCTTTGATGTACTTCGTACGACATCAAAAGAAAAGATTCGTATTGTTACTAAAAATTCAGGGGTATTCTTTGGACATGTTGAAAATAAACCTAATTTAGTGGTTGATTCCATGGTGGATGTCTTTGAAGAAAATCAATCGATCACCTTATGTTGTGCTTTGATCAAGCAAGATAAGTTTGAATGGATGCTTCAAAAAGCTTGTGAACTTGGGGTTCATAAAATCGTTCCTTTTGTATCGAAGAATACAGTGGTAAAACTGGATGAAAAAAAAGCTGAAAAGAAACTCATTCGTTGGAATGAAATCTTACTTGCGGCTACAAAACAGTGCAATCGCAATACGTTAGTGGAACTAGAGCCTGTGATTACGCTGAAGGAACTATCAAATTATAAGAGTGAATGTAATTTAGTGGCCTATGAAAAGGAAAATGAGCCTTCAAAACATATGGCCCGTTATTTAAAAGACAATCCACAATCCATTACTGTATGTATTGGGCCTGAGGGTGGATTTGAAGAGAGTGAAATTCAAGTATTAAATGAATTTGGTTTTGACAATTGTTCTCTAGGTAAAAACATCTTACGTGCAGAAACGGCTGCTTGTTATGTGTTGACAGCGATTGAATACCAAAATCATGTGGAAGGATAAGGGATAAATGAAATTTTCAATTATTACACTAGGCTGTAAAGTAAATGCGTATGAGTCACAATACTATGCAGGTCAATTAGAAGAATTAGGATATGAACAAGTATCACCGGATCAAGCGTGTGATATTTGTATCATCAATACGTGTACTGTCACAAACACAGCCGCCAGCAAATCACGTCAAAAGATTCATTATGCCAAACGAATGAATCCAAATGCCTTATGTGTTGTTGTGGGATGTTTTGTACAGTTTGCAAGTGAAGATGAAAGAAAGGCTTTGGACGCCGATCTTGTGATTGGTGCCAAACAAAAAAATGAATTGGTGAATTTAATCCAAAAAGCATTAAAGGATCATGAAAAAATTGACGTTGTCAATGAGGTTACGCAATTTAAAGATTTTGAAGCTATGCCTGTACATTGTTTTGAATCGATGCATAGAGCTTTCTTAAAAGTACAAGATGGATGTAATCAATTTTGTTCCTATTGTGCGATTCCTTTTGCACGTGGTAGAGAGCGTAGTTTAAATCATGAACAGGTGATTCAAATTGCCAAAGATCTATGTGATAAAGGACATACAGAAATTGTGTTAACCGGTATTCATACGGGGCGTTATGATGATGGAGAATACGATTTAGCTAAATTAATGAAAGCTTTATTAGAAAATACGCCAGACTCTGTGTATTATCGTATTTCAAGTATAGAAATTACGGAAGTCAGTGATGCATTGATTGCGTTAATGAAAGAAAATCCTCGTATGTGTCATCATTTACATATTCCGGTACAATCGGCATGTAATGAAACATTAAGACGTATGAATCGTCCCTATACAATTGAGGAATTTAAAGAAAAAATCAAATATATTCGTTCTTGTATTCCAGATATTTCCATTTCAACGGATGTGATTGCAGGCTTTGTCCAGGAAAGTGATGAAGAATTTGAAACAACATATGAAAATCTAGCGGAGCTAGAATTAAGTTTCTTCCATGTTTTCCCTTATAGTAAGCGTAATGGAACAAAGGCTAGTACTTTAAAGGGTGAAATCAATGGGAAGGTCGCAAAAGCTAGAGTGGCTCGTTTACTTGAACTTTCGAATGCATGCAGAGAACGTGACATGAAGCGTTTTAATCCTGTACAAGTCTTGATTGAAAGAAAACAAGATGGCTATTATACGGGTTATACAAACCAATATCATTCTTGTAAGATATTGAGTGATACACCATTAAGTGGTAGAATCACTATCGAATGGGATCGTATTGAAGATGGTACGTACTATGGAAAGAAGGATGTTGTATGCGATTAAGCAAACTATTTAAAAATGCACCAACAGTCAATATTACGGGTTTAAGTTTTGATTCAAGAACCGTTCGTCCGGGAAATATTTACTTCTGTTTACCAGGACTTACAAATGATGGCCACGATTTTATTGATTCTGCAATAAAAAATGGAGCTGTATGTATTGTACATTCAAAAGAATTATTGAATATGGCACCTGGTGCTGTATATATTCGTGTAGAAGATGTCAATGATGCCATGAATAAAGTGGCTCGTATTTTCTATGCTCGTCCAAGTGATAAAATGAAGATGTATGGTGTAACGGGCACAAATGGAAAATCAACAATCACAAATATCATTCGTGATATTATCAACGACAAAACGCCATGTGGCTATATTGGTACGATTGCAATCAAATATGGTGATATTGAGTTGCAACCCAATTTGACTACGCCAGACGCATTGTTCTTGCAGTCTAAATTGGCAGATATGGTTCGCTGTGGAATGAAGGCTTGTGCTTTAGAAGTATCGAGTCATGGATTGGCTCAACATCGTGTCGATGGTATTTCTTTTGATTGTGCGATTTTCACAAACCTTACATATGATCATTTGGATTTCCATGGCACAATGGAAAATTATTTTGAAGCGAAGACTTTGTTGTTTAAAAACTTGGTCAAAGAAGATGGCGTATCCGTAATTAACAAGGATGATGAAAAATATGGAGCTTTAAAGGATTGTTCAAAAGCGCGTGTTGTTTCTTATGCGATAAATAGTGAAGCAGATTATCGTGCTATTAATATTAAGATGAGTTCACAAGGTACGCAATTTGACTTGGTATATTCAGGTCATATGTATTCGGTTAAGACAAATTTAGTGGGTAACTTTAATGTTTATAACTTATTAGCTGTTATTGCAGCACTCAATGAAACAGGTTACGATTTAGAAAGAATCATTGAAAAAAGTGCACATATTGCCCAAGTTGAAGGTCGTATGGAACGTATTGATTGTGGTCAGCCATACAACGTAATCGTTGATTTTGCACATACACCAGATGGTATGGAAAAAATGATGCAGTTTGGACGTAGTGTCACAATGCCAGGTCATCGTTTGATTGCGGTATTTGGATCAGCTGGTAAACGTGATGTACATAAGCGTAAAGTCTTTGGTGAACTTGCCGATAAGTATTGTGACTATATCATAGTGACAGAAGACGATCCTCGTGATGAAGATTCTAAAAAAATTGCCGAACAAATCAAGTCAGGTATTCAAAATACACCACATGTGTTTGTACAAGATCGCTATGAAGCCATTCATCAGGCAATCAGCTCAGCCCAAGAAGGAGATACGGTATTGCTTCTTGGTAAGGGGGATGAAAGCTTTATCTATCGTGAAAATGGAAGAGCCCCTTGGGTTGGCGACAATGTAGCGGCTAAAGAGTGTATACAGGCAAGTTTAGCTTAAAAAATCAAATTGTGCTTGCATTATATGAAATCTTTGATATAATATTTTTGCTAATCTTGGGAAGGGAGGTTTGTGAATATGCCAAAAGTAGTTCTTAAAGAAAACGAAGGACTTGATGACGCTTTAAGAAGATTTAAACGTCAGGTTTCTCGTAATGGCACCCTTGCTGAGGCGCGCAAAAGAGAATTTTACGTAAAACCAGGTGTACGCAGAAAGTTAAAATCTGAAGCTGCACGTAAAGCACGTAGAGGTAAATAATCTGCATTTTTAATGCAGATTTTTTTCTTGAGGAGGAGATTTGTGTCTTTTTTTGAATTTGATTGTTCCGATAGAACATTTGAAGAGATTCAGATTTTTGCAGGATTTCAAGATTCCAACTTGGATATGTTGAGTAAATGCTTTAAATCTGTATGTATGATTCGTGACCAAAAAATCAAAGTGGAAGTAAATGAGACTTTATGTGCACATAAAGTAGAAGAAGTCATTGAGGCTTGTTTTTCAATTATTGATACGCAGCATCGTTTAAATTCACTAGATGTAAGTTATATTTGTTCTTTGGCTTTTAAGAATCGTTTAAAAGATTTTAAGGCTCATCAGCTACAGGCTGTATGTAAGACGAAAACAGGTAAAATGATTTATCCAAAAACAATTGGACAAGCTATTTTATGTGATGCGATGCGTCATAATGAAATTGTTTTTGCGACAGGTGTTGCTGGTACTGGTAAAACCTATCTTGCGGTAGCTTATGCGGTGAGCATGTTAAAGAGTGAACGAGTCGAAAAAATCATTCTTACGCGCCCAGCTGTTGAGGCAGGGGAATCCCTTGGCTTTTTACCTGGTGATATGAAGGAAAAGGTAGATCCTTATCTAAGGCCTTTATATGATGCATTAAATGAGATGCTAGGTTTAGAAACAGTTGAAAAGTATGTGGAGAAACAAGTCATTGAAATTGCACCTTTAGCGTTTATGCGTGGACGTACCTTAAATGATGCCATTGTGATTTTGGATGAAGCACAGAATGCGACGTGTGCACAGATGAAGATGTTTTTAACACGTATGGGTAAAAATTGTAAGATGGTTGTAACGGGAGATGTTACACAGATCGATTTAATCAAGAAAAAGGATTCAGGTTTGATGCAGGCTTGTACAATCTTGGATCATATTGAGGGTATTTCAATCATTCATTTGGAAAATAGTGATGTGGTTCGAAATCCATTGGTTCAAAAAATTATTGAACGTTATGCCAAGGTTGAATAATTCGACTTTGACTGTTATAATAATTAACTGTAAAAAATAAAATGAAAGGTGATAAATCTATGGGAAGACATTTTGAGGTTCGTGCTGCAGCAATGCAGAAGACAGCCAATGCGAAGGCAAAAATTTATTCTAGATATTCGAAAGAGATTTTAGTTGCTGCAAAAAACGGTGACCCTAATCCAGATATGAACCAGACTTTAAAGAAGGCTATTGATCGTGCGAAGGCAAACAACGTGCCTGCTGACGTAATCAAGCGTGCTATCGAAAAAGCAAAAAGTAGTGCTGATGAAAGTTATTCAAGTGCTCGTTATGAAGGATTTGGACAGGGTGCTGGATCTACAATCATCATTGATTGTTTGACAGATAACGCAAACCGTACAATCGCAAACTTAAGAGCTTGTTTTAATAAATCACACGCTAAATTAGGTGTTGGTGGATCTGTATCATTTGGATATGAACACTTAGGTGTAATCGTTATTCAATATGATAATGAAGAAGCTATGATGGACGCATTATTGGAAGCAGAAATCGAATTAAATGACATCGAAATCGAAGAAGGATATATGACAATTACGGTAGATCCAACACAATTGGATGACGCAAAAGTTGTTGTTGAAAAATTGATTCCTGATGTTAAATTTGAAGTCTTAGAAGATAAGATGATTCCAAATGAAGAAGTTGAACTTCATGGTGAAGATTTAACTTTATTCAAACGTTTAGTTACTTTACTAGATGAAGTTGATGATGTACAGAATGTATATCACAATGTTTCAAATCTAGATGAAGCTGAATAATTAATCCTAAGAAAAAGAAGAAAATAAGGATATACTGTAGAGAGAAAATGGCTGGTGAAAATTTTCGTAGAATACTTATTGGGACACTTTGGAGGAGTTGGACAAAAACCAACCGTTTGTCGCGTTAAGACTTGAGGTGTATACTTTACGTATAAAATAAGGTGGTACCGCGTTTAAAACGTCCTTATATCAGGGCGTTTTTTTGTTTATTTAAAGGAGGAAAACGCATGGCATATCAAATTCCTAGAGGTTGTCAGGATGTATTTGGAAATGAATCCTACAAATGGCAAGCTCTTGAACAAACATTAAGAAGTTTCTGTTACATGTACAATTATGATGAAATTCGAACACCTATTTTTGAACATACAGAAGTCTTCAAAAGAGAAAACGATTCAAGTGATATGGTAAACAAAGAAATGTATACTTTTAAACTTGAAAACTCAAAAACATCATTAACACTTCGTCCAGAAGGAACTGCTGGTGTTGTTCGGAGTTTTGTTGAAAATAAAATGTTCGCAAATCCTGATCTACCCGCAAAATTCTATTATATGGGACCTATGTCAAGACATGAACGTCCTCAAAAAGGGAGAATGCGTATTTTCAACCAGTTTGGTGTAGAGGCTTTAGGTGTTAAAAGTCCTTATGTCGATGTAGAAACAATCGTACTTGCATTCTCAATTCTTAAATCACTAGGATTAAATGACATTAAAGTATGTCTAAATACATTAGGTGATGATGAGTCTCGTGCAAACTATCGTAGTGCATTAAAAGAATATTTTGCTCCTTATGTAGATGAGTTGTGTGGGGATTGTAAACGTCGTTATGAACAAAATCCATTACGTATTTTAGACTGTAAAGTAGATCATGATCATGAATGCATGAAGAATGCACCTAAGATGTCAGACTATTTAAATGAAGCCAGTCAAGAATACTTCAATACTGTATGCGAATTATTAGATAAATTAGATATTCCTTATGAAGTAGATGACAAGTTGGTTCGTGGATTGGATTACTATACTCATACAGTATTTGAGATTGTATCTATGAATTCAGAAATGGGTGCACAATCCACAGTTTTAGCAGGTGGACGTTATGATGGATTGATTTCATATTTTGGTGGACCCGAAGGCATGAGTGGTATTGGATGGGCTCTAGGTATGGAACGTCTATTGATTGCCTTAGAAGCTGAAGGTATTGAATTGGAACAAAAACCGGCATTAGATGCTTATGTAATGTGCCTTGATAAAGAAGCTAGAACCTATGCATTTGAAGTGTTGACTGAGCTTAGAGCATATGGATATCGTTGTGATATGGATATGATGGAAAGAAGCTTTAAGGCACAATTTAAGGCTGTAGATCGTGCAAAGGCTAAACTAGCGATTTTGATTGGTAAATCGGAATTGGAAGAAAAGAAAGTCACAGTTAAAAATATTGCACATAAAGAACAAGAAACTATTAGTGTTGATGAATTGATTCCATATGTTGATTCTTTATTAGAAGAAGAAAGTCATCATCATCACGAACAGGAAGGAGAATAGAAATGTATAGAACTCATAAC
>OHKW01001169.1_pt1 | contig 11162 bp, 9 predicted proteins | sample 1568931 | NCBI WGS metagenome assembly OHKW01 (sample SAMEA3879536, study PRJEB24766) | human gut metagenome | biome: human-associated habitat; feature: feces | place: USA | collected 1985/1987 | reverse complement strand
CCGGGCATCCCTTGCCTTTAATGCCTCGGCAATTGCCCGGTGTTCATTGATCGACGCATGAGCCCGTGCTTTCTCTTCCAGTGTGATCCGCCGGATGCGCTGCAGATAATGATGATAGTCACGAAGCACACGTGTCAGTTCTTTGCTTGCGCATGCCTCATATACCATTTCATGGAAACGGTTATCCAGTTCCAGTATCTGATCCCAGTTTTCTTTGGAATAGTGAAAATCGGATAAAAATACGATTTCTTCCAGTTCCTCCAACTGTTCCTGCGTGATCCGCTCCGCTGCCCACCGGGCACATAATCCCTCTAAAAGCGTCCGTATCTCATAGATATCTTTGATATCCTGAAGGGTAACCCCTTCTACAAACGCTCCCTTGTTTGGAATGATATGTACCAGTCCTTCCAGTTCCAGCTGCCGAAGCGCTTCCCGGACAGGAGTCCGGCTCACTCCAAGATCGTCGCCAATATTCTTTTCCTTCAGTTCCTCATTCGCCTGATATTTTCCATTTAAAATATCTTCCCGAATGGAATGAAAAACTTTGGCACTTAATGAATAATGATCTTCTGCCATAATTTCACCTTATATAATATCGAATTTTTGTCTATAACACAATACCAAGCTCTTTACAAACGGAAGTAATTTCTACAACAAGTTCCTGATCCGTCATAACCGTCACGCGTCCGTCATCGTATTGTGTGTCTACCCAGTCTTTGATCCGGTGTACAAGTTCTGAGTTTTTGTCCACTTTCCGGTCATCCGGTAAATGATAATAATTGTTGATCCAGTGTGCAATACCTGCCAGACCTGAGGTATTCGATACTGCTACCAGAGGTGGACGGTTTAAAAATTTTCCGGTATCGAAAATGTTATAGATTTCCTCGTTTTTCAGTAATCCGTCTGCGTGAATACCGGCTCTTGTCACATTAAAGTTACTTCCGACAAACGGCGTCTGCGGCGGCTGTTTGTATCCCAGTTCTTTTTCATAATATTCGGAAAGTTCTGTGATCACGGTCGTATCCATGCCGTCGAGAGTGCCGCGCAGCTGGGCATACTCAAATACCATGGCTTCCAGAGGCGTATTACCGGTACGCTCTCCGATTCCAAACAGAGAACAGTTGACACCACTTGCTCCGTACAGCCATGCAGTGGTGGAATTGTTGACTGCTTTGTAAAAATCATTGTGTCCATGCCACTCAATCTGGGAAGAAGGAACTCCGGCATGTGTTGTCAGACCGTAAATGATTCCCGGCACACTTCGCGGAATTACGGCACCAGGGAAGTTTACCCCATATCCCATCGTATCGCAGGCACGTACCTTGATCGGAATCTTGTACTCATCCTGCAGTTTCATCAGTTCCACACAGAACGGAATTACAAATCCGTAAATATCGGAACGTGTGATATCCTCAAGATGACAGCGCGGACTGATGCCGGTCTCCAGACAGTCGCGGATCACGCTCAGGTACAGATTCATAACCTCCCGTCTTGTCATTTTCATTTTATAGAAAATATGGTAGTCAGAACAGCTGACAAGAATGCCCGTCTCGCGGAGACCCAGGTCTTTGACCAGCTGAAAGTCCTGTTTGCTGGCACGAATCCAGGAAGTGACTTCCGGAAACTGATAGCCACGTTCCATACATTTATATACCGCGTCGCGGTCTTTCTTACTATATAAGAAGAATTCACTCTGACGAATCTTTCCCTTCGGACCGCCAAGTTTATGTAAGTAATCATAAATCGTCACGATCTGTTCGGTGGTATACGGAGCACGGGACTGCTGCCCATCACGGAATGTGGTATCTGTAATCCAGATTTCATCCGGCATATTATGCGGAACAATACGATCGTTAAACGCAATCTTCGGAATCTCCTCATAGGGAAAAAGGTTCCGGAATGTATTCGGTTCATCCACATCTACCAGCTGATAAAAATGTTCTTCGAGCTGCAACAGGTTTGATTTGTCATTCATTACTACTTCTCTCATGTGCTGACTACTCCTTTTCATACATGAATAATTGTATACAATTATTACGTTATAAAATTATTTTAGCTATTTACTATAGGAAAGTCAATAAATTTTTCAGGAAAAAATGGAACCCTTTTGCTGCCGTCTCATACATTATACTGTAAATATATTTATTTGGAGGTCACTTATGAGTGATTTAACTGCTACAAACTGTGGATGTTCAACAGATAACGGATGTGGATGCAATTCTATTATCTGGATCATTCTTCTTCTCTCCTGCTGTGGAAATGGATCTTTCTGCGGAAGCAACAACGGATGCGGATGCAGTGGCGGCGGAAACGACTGCTGCTGGCTGATTCTTCTTCTGTTATTCTGTGGCGGATGCGGCAACGGAAACGGATGCGGCGGAATCTTCTAATATTTGTGTTAGAAACGTGCGCAGCAAGGTGCACAACCAAAAAGGGATGCAGTATCTGCATCCCTTTTTGCATATAAAATGCTATCCTTCTTTTGTGGCTTTTTCTTTCTGGATCTGACGTTCCACAGCCTCTTTTACCCTGCATTCCGTGGGAACATTCCGTCGTTTCAGGCATTCTTCATCCACTTCATAAACACTGTTTCCATCAATAATCAGTCTCTCATGCATCTGTTTTTTCCTTTTTCTTTTATTGTATTCATACAGACAGGCATTCTCTCATAAAATAATAGAAAAATTATATAGGATGTGTGATCCATGGATGAAAATAAATCCATCACGTATGACGATCTGATCCAGACGAGAAATACGCAGATCTTAAAGTCCATCGTACCATATTTAGACGTTCCGGCACAAAAGCCGCTTGCCATGCTGATCCAGCTGATGGAATGGAAAAATGCCACAGCAGCTTTCTCCAGACAGGAGAACAGCATGGCTGCCTGTTCTCTGCCTGCCGGTACCAAACGGCGGGATGCAATGCTTAGTGCAGTCCGTAAATATTGTACCCCAAAAGAACAGGAAATGATTGATACCATACAGACACTGTTTTGTATTATGGAAAATCAGGATCTGTTTCACAATCCATAAATCCGCAGGAGGTTTTTGAATGGATTCCAATCTTTTGAACAATCCGGCGTTTGCCAATTTAAGTCCGGAAAAATTGCAATTTCTGCTCTCCTTTGCACAGAAAGAAAAACCTTTAAACATGAAAGATGCCATGCCGTTTCTTCTCTCAAATATGAGGCAGGCAAAGGAAAACCATATTGATTTCACAAAGCCTGAAATCGAACTGTTGTGTGATCTGCTGTCCAAAGACCTTCCGCCTGAGAGTCAGACGCAAATGAAAAAGATCATGTCCCTGATGTCGATGAACCGTTCACATCCAGCTCCCTGATCGGGATTTTTAAAATTTTATCCAGCGGGAACAGGCTTTTGCCTTTCCCGTCGGTTCCCTCATAATATTTTTCTCCTGCCGATTCAAACAGAATATATAAGGTATTGTCCCTTACATCGAGTTCTTCCGATGCCGGAGGCATTTCCACTTTCTTTCTCGGATGTTTCGGCCGGGTTGCGAGTGCCGTGACAGAGTCGTAACAATATAAATAGGAAGACTGGTTTCTTCCGTAGGAAGTGCTCAGATATACGTTTCCGGAATCATCGAACGTAACTCCCTGCACCTTTTGCGGAATTTTATAATCACTGAGGGCAATCAGTTTGTCCGTCTTTTTATCCAGATAATATGCCACCATTCGTGAATTCACCAGAAGTGTATGCGTTGCAATCCACAATCTTCCGCCATACCAGGTAATACAGGAAGGCGTATTTTTGACCGGAAACTCCTCCACAACATCTCTTGCATCCACGACATCTCCGGTATTCTGATATGCCATCAGTTCAATAAAATCGTAGGAGATCCGCTCCACACAGTTTTCATAGGAATTGCACACCCATACATTGTCACCGTCAAACGCAATTCCTCCCAGATGGCTGTTTTCATCCATTCCCAGTGTGACCATATATTCTCCGGTTTCCCGGTCAAACACCATAAGCTCTCCCATACAGTCATCTTCCGTGGAATAAGAAGTGATCAGCACAAATTCATCGGTCAGACAAATTCCCTGCGGGCACTGGGATGCACTGAAAATATATTCTTTTAACACATCTTCCTCCCGGGTATCCGGCATACCCGGAATATCAATTTCATTGTAAAAGCCGTAATCAAGATCTTTCAACAGAACCAGATTTTTACCGAAGCGGCTCTCTCTTTTGTGATAGTTATAATATTCTACATTGTAATAATTATTGATCTTTGCGGTCCACTTTGCGTAGAGAATGTAATGATCCTTACGATCCGTCGGAATGGTTTTTATCCGTTTGTGAAGCGCGGCATCGGAGTACCATCCAAGAAACCGGAATCCACTCCGGTATGGCGTATACAGCGGCTGCTCCCCGCTGAATGCCGGGTACGATTCTTTATTGAAAGAATTCTGTATGCCGCCTCCCAAAAAATACCCCACGGTAACCGTATCGCTTTTTGTGTGAACATTTGCAGGTTTTTGAAAGGAAGAACTCGAAGGGGCATAATTCTCCCCTTCGAGTTCTGTGTTTTTTGCATATGTCGGTGTCACGATAAAATTTAAGGTTATTGCAATCAATAATACAGCAAACACTGTACTATTCTTCTGTCTCCACAACTTTGCCTGCCCTCTCTTCTATTTCTCTTGCTGCCACATCCTCAGGTGCTTGTTCATACCGGGCAAATTCATAAGAAAATGTCCCGCTTCCGCTGGTCATTGACCGAAGCTGTGTATTATATCCATACAGTTCAAGATATGGAAGATCCGCATCGATCTCCTGATACCCGTTTTCTGCATTCATATTCATCACACGACCTCTGCGTTTATTCAGATCTCCCATGATTTCACCGGTATATTCCTCCGGAGTAATGATCTTTACAGAGGCGATCGGCTCTAACAATACCGGCTTCGCATCTAAAAATCCTTTCTTAAATGCCTGTTTGGCGGCTACTTTAAATGCCATCTCGGAGGAATCCACCGGATGATAGGAGCCATCATAGAGTACCGCTTTCACTCCGATTACCGGGTAGGCCGCAAGCGGTCCTTTCAAAACAGCTTCTGCAATTCCTTTTTCCACTGCTGGAAAATAATTTTTCGGAACGGCTCCACCCACAACACACTGTTCAAATACATAAGGGACCTCTAAATCCCCGCTCGGCTCAAATTTCATTTTAACATGGCCGTACTGTCCATGTCCACCGGACTGTTTTTTATATTTGTATTCAACATCTGATTTTCCACGTATGGTTTCGCGGAAAGCGACCTTTGGACGCATCAGTTCAATTTCTACTTTATACTTTTCAAGCAGCATACTCTGAACAATTTCAAGCTGCTGCTCACCCATGCCATATAACAGAGTCTGACGATTTTCACTGTCATTTACCACACGCAGCGTCTGATCTTCCATCAGAATCTTTTGCAGCGACTGGGAAATCTTATCCACATCCCCTTTGTTTTTTGCTTTGTAGCGCATAGATACATACGGTTTTGAGAAATTCGTGCGAAGATAGGCAACCGGATTATTCCGTACGGACAGGGAATCCGTTGTCTGGGACTGGGACAGCTTTGCCAATGCTCCGATATCCCCCGCATGAAGTTCTTTTACTTCCTCTGTTTTATTTCCGCGCAGAACGTACAGCTTTCCAATCTTTTCGTCACAATCCCTGTGATAATTAAATAAGACATCATCCGTCTTAAGCACACCGGAATTTACTTTGATCAGAGAATACTTTCCAATGTAAGGATCTACAATTGTCTTAAAAATATACGCACTCTTCGGTTTTGCAAAATCATAGTCCGCCGGATACACCTCGTTGTTTGTCGTATTGATGCCTGCGCAGGTCCGTTTGTCCGGGCTCGGAAAATATTTAACAATATCTGCCATCAGCGTATACATCCCGCGGGCAAGCGGATTCGATCCCATAAGAACCGGAACGATAGAACCATCCATGACATTTACCCTGAGCGCCTGACGAATTTCGTCCTCGGAGAATTCATCTCCGTTAAAATAACGGTCCATAAACTCCTCGCTGGTTTCTGCCACAGCTTCTAACAAAGCTTCCCTGCACAGATTAAGATTCTTTTGTGAATATTCCGGAACTTCAAATTTTTCAACGGTTCCCTCATCGATCCATCGCTTTGCTTTCTGCTGGATGACATTGACATATCCGACAAACTGGCCATCCTCCCGGACCGGCAGATGAAACGGTGCAATTTTCTTTCCGTAAAGAGCCTGCAGATCTTCCACTACCTGACGGTAACTTGCATTGTCAATATCCATATCTGTCACAAAGATCATACGTGGAAGATGATTTTTTTCACAGATTTCCCAGGCGCGCCGCGTGCCTGTCTCGATTCCCGCTTTTCCGGAAATAACGATAATTGCTGCATCCGCTGCGGAAACTGCCTCTTCGACTTCCCCGACAAAATCAAAATAGCCTGGGGTATCCAAAACATTAATTTTGTTGTCTTTCCACGGGATCGCGACCACAGAAGTATGGATCGAAAACTGGCGTTTCGTCTCCTCCTTATCAAAATCACTGATGGTATTTTTATCTGCGACCGTCCCCATACGTGTCGTCAGACCTGCCAGATATGCCATGGCTTCCACCAGGGAAGTTTTGCCGCATCCTCCATGCCCCAGGAGAACCACATTACGAATTCTGTCTGTCGTATATACGTTCATAGTAAAACCCTCCTTTTTTAGAATATTTACTCTTTTATGGTTATATTCTACTAATTTTCAGAAAGTTTTACAACCTTTTTATGCATTTTGTTGAAGTATTTTTGCCGCAAGTTCTTCCAGATACGTCCAGCGATCCATTTTTTCTTCCAATTGTGTTTCCAGCTGCGTTTTTTCTTCTGTCAGTTCATTCAGCTTCACAAAATCCCGTGCGCAGGATGCCATCTCCCCATCAATCTCTCCCAGCCGTGTTTCCAAAGCTGCAATGTCGTCCTCAATGGTTTCATATTCTTTCTGTTCTTTATAGGAGAATTTTAATTTATTTTCATGTTTCCATGTAGAACGTGAATCTTCTGTCGCCTGTTTTTCCTGTACATTTGCCGTCTCTTCATTTTTACGGAACGAATCGCCTGCAGTATCTACAAATTTTCCTTCCTCTTCGGCCCGTCTGTGGTAGTCCGTATATCCGCCCTCATACTGGCAGAGCTTTCCGTTTCCCTCAAAAGCAAAGATTCTGTGCACCACACGGTCCAGAAAATAACGGTCATGCGATACCGTAATCACAATACCGTCATAATGATCCAGATAATCTTCAAGAATGGTCAGTGTCGTGATATCAAGATCGTTGGTTGGTTCGTCAAGAATCAGTACATTGGGAGCTTCCATAAGGACCCGCAGCAGATTCAGTCTGCGCTTTTCTCCGCCGGACAGTTTTTTGATCTGTTCATACTGTTCTTCCGGTGGAAACAAAAACTGATCGAGCATTGCGGATGCCGAAACCAGTCCATCTTCTGTGCGTACATATTCTGCTGTATTTTTGATATAATCAATCACGCGAAGCTTTGGGTCCATATATGCAATTCCCGCATTCTCATCCTGTTCGATCTCCTGTGTGTAATATCCGATTTTTATCGTCTGTCCAATGGTTACTTCCCCAGCATCCGGCAAAATTCTGCCATCAATAATTTTCATAAGTGTTGTCTTGCCGCATCCGTTTTTCCCGACAAAACCAATCCGGTCATTTTTTAAGAAAATATAGGAAAAATCAGAAATCAGTACATGATCTCCATATGTTTTTGTGATATGTGATAATTCCACGGTTGTTTTTCCCATACGGGAGGACACCGAACCGATTTCGATCTTTTTATCAACATCCGGCTTTTTTTGATCCCGCAAGGCCTCATAGCGCTGGATATGTGCTTTCTGTTTGGTGGAACGCGCCCTTGCCCCGCGCTGCATCCATTCGATTTCCTTGCGCAGAATGGACTGTCTTTTCCGTTCGCCTGCCCAGGCAATGTCTTCCCTCTCCTGTTTGGCCGCAAGATATCCGGAATAGTTTGTCTCATAGCTGTAAATCTGTCCTTTATCAACTTCCACAATCCGGTTGCATACACTGTCCAGAAAATACCGGTCATGTGTCACCATAACCATTGCTCCCCGGTAATTTTTCAGATAATTTTCCAGCCACTCTGCCATTTCGGCATCCAGATGGTTCGTCGGCTCATCCAAAAGCAGTACATCACACGGAGTAAGGAGCACTGCAACAAGAGCCAGTCGTTTCCGCTGTCCGCCGGACAAATGTCCCACCGGTTCATCGAAATTGTATATGCCAAGCCGCGTCATCATGGATTTGGCATTGCTTTCCAGATTCCATTTTTCATGTTCTTCCCGGTCTTCCTGCTGATGCACACTTCCAATTTGCGCATAAGAAAGTACATTCTCAAGTGCTCCTTTTTGCGGGTCAAATTCCGGCATCTGCGGCAGATAGCGAATCACAAGATGATTGGCCCGTACGACATTTCCGGCATCCGGTTCTTCGAGTCCTGCCATAATTTTTAACAGCGTGGATTTTCCGGTTCCATTGATGCCTATGATTCCGACTTTTTCCCCATCCTGCAGATAAAACGATGCATCGTGAAACAACTCACGCTGTGTATAAACTTTTGTAATATGATCAACGGTAAGTAAATTCATAAAAATTCCTCTTTCTGCTTCCTTTCGCCTTTTTATTATCACACGAACGGACAATTGTTGCAAGTGCTGTCACACATTCCTCTTTTGACACTCCTGCCATTCTATAGTACAATAAACACATCAATTACGTAATATAAAGGAAATAAACTTATGGCTTTTCAAACAATCGGTTTTATCGGACTGGGTCTGATTGGAGGTTCGATCGCCAAAAAAATGAAATCCAATCAGCCGGACATCAAAATTTATGCCACGGCACATCATAAAGAAACCATCGAAGAAGCGTACCGTGAGGGACTGATCGAAAACAATGATCTGTTACCACTGTCTGCTTTTTCGGACTGTGATTATATTTTTTTATGTGCCCCGGTTCAACGGAACCTCGCATATCTGCGTCAGTTAAAAGATATTATCCGCAGCGACTGTTATATCACAGACGTTGGAAGCACAAAAACGGAAATTCATGAAGAAGTGATACGGCTTGACATGGAGGCCAATTTTATCGGCGGGCATCCCATGACCGGTTCCGAAAAAACAGGCATATTAAGTGCCACCAATACGCTTTTGGAAAATGCATACTATATTATCACCCCGACCGCCCTGACTCCAAAGGAAGAAATTTCGGAATTTCGTGATTTTGTATTGTCGCTTGGAGCAATTCCACTGATTTTGGATTATAAAATACACGATTACTCTACGGCAGCCATCAGCCATCTGCCGCACATGATCGCATATTCGCTGGTCAATCTGGTCCGCCAGATCGATGATGACAAAGAAACCATGAAAACCATTGCTGCCGGGGGATTTAAGGATATCACAAGAATTGCATCTTCTTCGCCTGTGATGTGGCAGAATATCTGTGCTTCCAACCGGGAACCGCTTCTTTCACTGATGGATCAGTACCTTGCCCTTCTGACGCAGCTTCGCGGATACATTGACAGTTCCAATGAACAGGCACTGCTTTCCTTCTTTCAGCAGGCAAAAGACTACCGGGATTCCATCACACTGCCAAGTGTCAAATCCCCTACGGTATATTATGAATGTTTTGTGGATCTGGTCGATGAAACCGGCGGTATTGCTGCTGTTGCCGGGCTGCTCGCACAATACCATATCAGCATCAAAAACATCGGTATTGTAAATAACCGGGAATTTGAAGAAGGTGTTCTTCAGCTCGCGTTTCCTGACAAACAGACTCTGACCCGTGCCAAACGTCTGCTCACCGACAATGGCTATATGGTTCACGAACGGTAAAACATAAATGGTTTTCCCATAAAAAATACAGGCTCCGGATAATTTCCGGAGCCTGTATTTTTATTTGCACAAGGTATCGAGTATTTCAAAATAGTTTTCAAACGTCTTCCTGCAGCAGGAAGGATTTTCAATCACAATACCGTCTGTCACAAGTCCCGGAATTGCAAAAGCCATCGCAACCCGGTGATCCTCGAACGTTTTTATTTTACATCCATGCGGTTTTCCCGGATGAATCACAATACGGTTCTCATCCAGCTGCTCGCATGCGATTCCCATTGCCTTCAGATTGGTAAGAATCGCGGCAAAACGGTCACATTCCTGATAACGGATATGTCCGATTCCGGTAATCTCCACGGTTTCACTGGCAAAACACGCAATTGCCGCCAGTGTCAGAGCCTGATCTGAAAATGCAGAAAAGTCAAATACCCCTCCCAGGAATCCTTCCGTCGGCGGATACATCCGGATTCCATCCGGTTCTTCCTCTGTCCGGCATCCCATCTGTTCCAGCACATGTAAAAAAGAAGTATCTCCCTGTAAGCTTTCCCAGTGTACATGGCAGACCTTTGCAGGAACGCCGACAACCGGGCACATCGCATAAAAATAAGAAGCTGCCGAAACATCCGGTTCAATCTGATACTCTCTTGCCTGATATGCTGCATGTTCCGCAATCACAAAAGTATCGGATGCAGGTCGTTGTACTTCCACACCAAACTGCTTCATCATGGCAACCGTCATCTCTACATAAGCCATTCCATGATGCCCTTTGACGTGAATCCGGAATTCTTTCTGAAACAGCACGGAAGAGATCAGAAGCGCACTCAGAAACTGACTGCTGTGCCCGATATCGATGGAGATATGATCCTGTCCGAACCCATGAGCGGTCAGCGTAAAAGGAAAATGCCCATCTTCTCCTTCACAGCGGACCTCACACCCCAATTCTGCCAGAGAGGACAGAAGCGGATCCATGGGGCGCCTCTTCATCTGCTCTGAAGAATCCATGTGAAAAACACCTTCCGAGACACCTAACGTAGCTGTCAGAAAACGCGCTGCCGTTCCTGCACTTCCCACATTTAACGTAGCCTCTTCACAGGGAAGCTTTCCTCCCAGTCCTTCTACCGTGACGATATAGCTCTCCTCATCCACCGTCGTCTCAAATCCCAGATCCTGCACACACTTAAGAAAATGCCTCGAATCATCCGAGAACAACACCCCACGCAGCGTGGACTTTCCCTC
>OHKW01001167.1_pt1 | contig 11173 bp, 7 predicted proteins | sample 1568931 | NCBI WGS metagenome assembly OHKW01 (sample SAMEA3879536, study PRJEB24766) | human gut metagenome | biome: human-associated habitat; feature: feces | place: USA | collected 1985/1987 | reverse complement strand
CACTTCACATGATCATCTGATTTGCAGCAAATAAGTTTTCCTTTTGGATATTTTTTTATTCTTTTTTCCAATTCACCAATTTGTCTTTCCAAAAATGCTTTTTCCTCTAAAGCCTGTTGATAAATACTTATAGTGTTCTCCATCCTTTCTCATTTGGGAATGCTGCTGAAATAGCTGAATGGGTCAGATTGATAAGATTTGTTTATCATACCCTATTATCATGGAACTTACAAGTGATTTTGCGCAAAAAAGTATAATATTGAATATTATGGTGTGGCAGGGTCTATCAGAGAACTTAAGAACACTTAACCAAAAATGGCAAAATAATAACACTTTGTATCTATACAAAATAATTATGTAAAAATACTCCTTTTTTTCTGCTCAAACTATCCCTTTTTTAACTAAATGTATCTATATCATTTTTTCATCATAAGTGATTCCATTAATAAAAGAAAAAATCATTCAAAGTAAAAGATTGAATGATTTTTCCTTTTATTTATAGAGTTTTTTCGAAACATTTTTTCTATATGAATCTATTCTGACATTTTATTTTGTTTGTGAAATAATTCACAGGGTCTTTTATGTCATTAATTTTATATAGAATCTTTTCATTTAAATATTTTAATTATAACGTGCTGCCTCCAAAACTTTGCGCTTATTTGGCACGAACTTCTATCGAAAGTTCCATTCGCTCAAATACCCTCTTGATGTTTCCCACTTACTTCCGATTATAATACACATCTCTATCCACCGCCTTATTCCACGAGGCAACAATCGTCGTGCAGACAGCGTCTCCTGTGATGTTGACTGCGGTACGTGTCATATCAAGAATTCGGTCGATACCCATGATCAGCGCGATTCCCTCGATTGGAAGTCCAACGGAATTAAATACCATCGTCAGTGTGATCAGTCCCACACTCGGCACTCCGGCGGTTCCGATGGAGGCAAGCGTTGCGGTTCCAATGACAGTGAGGTAATCCATCATGTCAAGCGGGATTCCAAACGCCTGTGCGGTGAACACAACCGCCACACCCTGCATAATCGATGTTCCATCCATGTTAATGGTCGCTCCGAGCGGGATCGTGAAAGATGAAATCTTTTTCGAAACACCCATTTTTTCCGCAAGCGTATCAATATTCATTGGAATGGTTGCATTCGAAGTTGAGGTTGAGAATGCAAACGCCATAACCGGGAAGAAATTCTTGATGAAAATAAACGGGTTGAGCCCTGAAAATATTTTCAGCAATCCGAGGTACACCACAAAACACTGCACTGCGAGTGCAAGCAGAACGCAGAACATATATTTTAACAATGGGATGAACACCTCAAAACCGATCTCTGCAAATGTTTTTGCGATCAGGCAGAACACTCCGATCGGTGCAAGCTTCATGACAGCCATCGTCATTTCCATCATAATATCATTGAACTGTCCAAAGAAGTTCTTCACAATGTCAACACGGTCTCCCATGTTTGCGAGAATCACACCGAGGATCAATGCAAACACAATGATCTGCAGCATATTTCCCTCGCTTAAGGAATTAAAAATATTGACCGGGATAATGTCTAACAGTGTTTCTGTCATGCTCATGGACTGTGTTGTCTCACTCACGGTGGAAGTCACCTGGATCTGTGACATGTCAAGTCCTTTTCCCGGATTAAAAATATTGGCGATCGTCAGCGCAACGGTAATCGCAAGCGCTGTCGTACACAGATAAAAAATTAGTGTCTTCACACCGACGCTTCCAAGCTTTTTCGTATCTCCCACTGCCATGCTTCCGCAGACGATGGAGCAGAATACAAGCGGAACGACGAGCATACGCATCAGACGGATAAATCCCTGTCCGACAATATAAAAGACACCCTGCACAATGATATCATCCACCACGTAGTTCGATGGAATCAGATAGTTGATGATCACACCGGCCAAAGCTCCTGCAAGAAGCGCAATAAAGATCATCGTGGTAAGGCTTATCTTTTTCTTCTTTTGAACTCTATTCTGCATGATATAATCCCCTCTCTTCCAGATATTCTCTCAGGGAATCCTGCCAGTCTGGGAAATCATAAATCGGAACCATGCTCATAATAAAATTATCGAGCACCGCATACGCCGGTCTCACCTTGGAAAAATCCGACATGACAGTTGGAACCGGCTGCATGGAAGCCGTCTTTCCTGTCATTTTCAAAATTTCCTGTGCAAACGCATAACGGCTGCACACGCCCTTGTTCGTCGCATGGTAAGTTCCGTACTCGCTTGTATGCACAAGATGTAATAAAAATCTTGCCAGTTCGTTTGCGCTCGTCGGTGATCCAAACTGGTCGGAGGCAATCGATAACTGCTCGCCTGCGTCCACTTTTTTTAAGAAACCATTGATAAAATTCTGTCCCTTTCCATACACCCAGGTGCTCCGCACGATAAAATGTTTTGTTGTGAATTCTTTCACATAGTTTTCCCCCGCAAGCTTGGACTTTCCATAAACCGTTCCCGGATTTGTAATGTCAAATTCTGTGTAAGGCTCTGTGCTTTTGCCGTCAAACACGTCATCTGTGGAAAGCTGTACCATTTTTGCCTGCATTTTTGCTGCAACGATCGCCAGATTTCTGGCTCCCAGTGCATTTACTTTAAACGCCTGCGAAGGATTTTCCTCACAGGAACTGATATCCGTCATACCGGAACAATTGATGATGATGTCCGGGCGGTTCATCTCGCCAAAACGAAGTACTTCATCTGTATCCGTCACATCAAGGTCATCCACATCTGTATCTAACATTTCAAATTCCAATTTATCCACAACATCATTCACTGCCTGGCCAATCTGACCGCGGGCACCACATACCCAGATTTTCTGCATCACTGTTCCTCCATTTTCTCTTCTAGTATTTCTCAAAGCATAGAAAAAGATGTGAGTTTATGATTCACATTACATCTCACATCTTTTTACCGTTCTTTATTATATTGATCCACGCATTTGATGTCAAATATTTTTTTTCCATGCAGGACAGATGATTTTTTATACAAAACATGCGACCACTACGCCATGTCATGATATTTTCCAAGGAACTCCCTCGTTCTCTGATTTGTCGAAGTAAATAATAACTCCGGTGTCGTCTCCTCCACGATCACACCTTTATCCATAAAGATCATACGGTTTGACACATCTTTTGCAAAGTTCATCTCATGCGTGACAATGACCATCGTCATTTTTTCCTCCGCAAGCTCCCGGATGACTTTTAGGATCTCAAGCGTCAGTTCCGGGTCGAGCGCGGAAGTCGGTTCATCAAAGAATAATATTTCCGGCCGCATGGCAAGTGCCCGCGCAATGGATACCCTCTGCTGCTGTCCGCCGGAAAGCTGACATGGATAGGCATCTTCCCTGCCGCTTAATCCCATCTTCTCCAGTAATACCTTTGCTTCTGCAACAACCTCTTCTTTTTTCCGCTTCTGAACACTGACCGGGGCATCAATGATATTTTTTAAGACAGAATAATGTGGAAACAGGTTAAAATTCTGGAATACCAATCCAAAATGTCTCTGTATCTTTTTCAAATCTGCCGGTTTCGCATAAACCGTTTTTCCATTGATACTCTCTGCCGCCTTTTCCCCCATATACGTTAAGCTTCCGTCATCCATCTGCTCTAACAGTGTCGCACATCGCAGCAGGGTGGATTTTCCGGAACCAGAAGGTCCGATGATGGAGACAACCTCTCCCTCTGCAACGCTTAAACTGATATCTTTTAAAACTTCGTTTTCGCCGAAGTCCTTTTTTACATGCTGCATTTCCAGTAAATTCATATCATTTCCTCTTTGCCTTAATTTTACTACGATTGTATCTCTAATGATAATAACTCATCTTTTTCTCAAAAAATTCCATGATAAATGCCACCACATAGTTAAAGACATAATAGAATATCGCGGCTGCCACAAACGGGATCATGCTCTTCTGTGAAGCTGCCAGTGCCTTTGCCTGTGAAAACATCTCTGCATAAGCAATGGAAAACGCAAGCGACGTGTCTTTTACCAGCGTGATCACCTCATTGGTCACGGACGGAAGAATACGCTTGATCACCTGTGGAAGGATGATCTTTACAAATGTCTGTGTTTTTCCATAGCCTAATACTTTTGCCGCCTCATACTGTCCAACCGGCATGGACTCAATACCACCACGGTATATCTCTGCAAAATATGCAGCATAGTTGATTGCAAATGCGATCACAACCGCATATGCGCGGTAGCTTGACGAAATATTCACGCCAAAAATATAGTATGGTCCAAAATATACCACCAAAAGCTGTAGCATTAAGGGTGTTCCACGCATAATGGAAATATATATTTTGGTGATCGTTCTTATCACAGCATTTTTTGACATTCTTCCGAAGGCTACCAGAAGTCCAAGCGGCAGTGAAAAAATAAGTGTTAATAAGAAAATCTGAATTGTTGTCATCATCCCGGAACCAAGCTGGGAAATCATTACCTGAAAGCTCATATAAAAAGAACCCCTATCTTTTTCTACTGTAAAACCAATGCGCTGCTATTTGCCGAGCGTGCAGACATCATAACCGAAATATTGGTTGGATATTTCTGCGAATGTGCCGTCCTCTACCATCTCTAATAAAGTGCTCTGCACCTCATCGCGAAGTGCTGTGTTTCCAAGGAAAAATCCAACCGCATACTGTTCTGAGGAAATCGTCTCATCTAAAATCTGATACTGATCTTCTTTTCCCTCAATCTGGAACTGTGCGACACCGATATCTATCGCAACAGCATCGACTGCGCCAGACTCAAGATCCATAAATGCGGTGTTGTATTCGCCTACCGATAAGAGCTGTGCAAAGGAAGCCATCAGATCTGCATGTTCTTCATCGTTTAATGCGGTCTCTGCGGCAGACTCTTTCTGTACCTCCACCACTTTTCCTGCAAGATCCGCAAGTGTGTTAATTCCGGAATCTTTCTTTACCACAACCACCTGGCTGTTGTCCATATATGGATCTGTCCATGTATACTGATCTTCACGTCCATTCATCGTAAATCCATTCCAGATACAGTCGATCGTACCGGCTTCTAACTCCATATCCTTTGCATCCCAGTCGATCGGCTGTAACACAATCTTTTTGCCCATACGCGCTGCACACTCCGTCGCCATCTCAATGTCAAACCCTGTAAATTCGCCATCATCCCCCACATAACCAAACGGCGGAAAATCCTGGTCAAATCCAACAGTAAATGTATCTTTTCCGTCTGCTTGATCCGTTTTTGCTGTATCAGTGGAACCTCCACACGCTGTCAGCGACAATGTCATCCCTGCAACAAGTAATAATGCCATAAATTTCTTCATAAAATCTCCATCCTTTATTTTCAGTTTATTACCACGCTACCACATTAAAGTGTCTGCTTATAACCTATCACAGAAACGGATTCGTTGTCAAGCACAGCTTCTCTCTTTTCAAACATTTCCTATTGCATAAAAAGCAGGAACACGCAATGTGCTCCTGCCCTTTCTTACAGAATATATTTTTCCATTGTCTGATACAACAGTTCTCTCTGTACCGGCTTTGTGATTCTTTCATTCATGCCTGCCTCATGCACTTTCACGATATCCTTTGCCATCGCATTTGCAGTGACTGCCAGAATCGGGATATCCGATGCGTCCGGCTTTTTGCTGCCTCGGATACTCTTTGCTGCCTCATACCCATCCATGATTGGCATATTCAGATCCATAAAAATCATGTCATAATAGTAATCCGGCATATTCTGATAGCGTGAAAGTGCCGCTTCCCCATTGTCGGCACATTCTACTTCTGCGTTGACAGCCTTCAGAAATCCCTGAAAGACCTCTGCGTTGACTGCATTATCCTCTGCCAGCAGTGCACGCTTTCCGGAAAAATCATAGTCCTCCGTTTTATTTTTCTCTGCCTCCGGCACGCTGCAGATCTCTGAGATCATGCTGTATACCTGAGACTGCAGCACCGGTTTTTTCAGGATATAATCTGCACCTGCCCCACGCATCTCATCCTCATAATCCTCTGTATCATAGGAAGATGTAACGATTTTTAATGTATCACGGTCAAAGATCTCCCGCATTTCCCTGACCAGTTTTTTGCCATATCCCCCCGGCATCTGCCAGTTGACAAAACAGATGTCGTAGCCTTCCCCTCGTTCATACGCTTCTTTGAGTATCCGGATGATCTCCTTCCCGTCTGTCGAACTGTCATACCGGATCCCGAGTCTCGTCAGCGTCGACATCATATAATGCAGTGCGATCTCATCATTGTTTACCAGAAAAACTTTTAATGATCTGAACTTACGTTTCTCCCGCACAATACTTTTTCCAATTTCAAATGGAATGTCCACGATGAATTTTGAACCCACATTATATTCGGATGCCACATCGATCGTTCCGTGCATCTGTTCGACAATGCTCTTTATGATTGGAAGTCCCAGACCGCTGCCACCGTAACATTTTCCGTTTTCATGCTGTTCCTGCTCAAACGGTTCCCAGATTTTTTCCAAAGCTTTATCCGAAATCCCACATCCGGTATCACGCACTGTAATATGTAAAACCGTCCTGCTGTCATCCACATCCAGCTCAGACATGCACACCTCAATGGTTCCGCCCTTCTCGGTAAACTTAAACGAATTTGAGAGCAGATTCACAAGCACCTGCTTGACACGGATTGCATCTCCGATCAGATATTCATGTGTCACATTGTCAACCCTGAAATAAAAATAGATCCTTTTCATTCTGCACTGGGAATAAAAAAGACTAGAGACCTCCGACACGACCTCATTGAGTGAAAACGCCACATGACGGATCGTCATTTTTCCATTGTCAATGGCTGCCATATCCAGCACATCATTGACCAGTTCCCACAGATACTCCGCCTGGTAACGGATCTTCTTAAAATCCTCCCGGACTTCTGCATCTTTATAATGGGCAAGCTGTGAAATGCCCAGAATTCCATTGATCGGTGTGCGGAGTTCATGGGACATCCTTGCAAGAAACAGTTCTTTTGCCCTGCCCATCTCCTGCTCTTTCTCTAACTGTGCCCTGATCTTCTCCCGTTCCAGAATATATTTTTCCACAAGATTATGAACTCTTTTTTTCACGATGGCCGGATCACACGGAGAAAAAATATACTCATCCGCTCCAGCTTCTAACGCTTTAACCTCTGTTTTCTCATCAATTGCAGTTTTTGCGACGATCGGGATATCCGCATACTTATCCTGCTGTTTCATCTCCCGGATCACTTCAAATCCATCCATCACCGGCATGCAAAGATCAAGAAGAACAATATGTACCTTTTGTTGTTCCAGTTGTTCCATCGCCTGTTTCCCGTTTTCCGCCTCCAGAATCTGATATTCGTCTTTAAAGATTTCTGCAAACGAAATGCGTTCCACTTCCATGTCATCTACAATGAGCATTGTCAGTTGTCTGTTCATATCTGATTCGTACCTTCCTGATTCGATAATGTATCATCTCTTTAGCTATTATACATAATTTTTACATAAAAAAGCGTTTTTTTTGTTTTTTTTCACAAAAATATGCATTATCTGGCATCTTCTAAACATGATACAACATTTTTCGACAAAAAATCTGCCCTATGGGCAAAGCAGTGGACTGACTGCCAGAAGAAAAATCCCCACATAATAAGTGGTAAGGTTAAACAGGTGGACTTTCCGGCTCTTATTTTTATAAAAATAAAGAAACAGAATGGAAATATCTGAGATCATAAACAGAAAACTTCCCACCGCACAGACGATGTGCCGCATGTCAGGGATACTCACTGCAATATGCATGCTTTTTGCAAACAGGTATGCAATAAAAAAAGTGTAGACTAAAATGCATGGCCGGAGTCTTCCGGTATGAAAGCTGCCCATTCCTGTCACTGCAAAAATCCCGATCACCGCTATGACCGGAAACACCATATCTGCAACTGCCGGCGGCTGCATCCGGTCCAGCCACCGGATAAAGAACAGATGCCCCATTAAAAATGTGACAAGTCCCAACAAAAAAAGTCTCTTTTTTTTGATCTTATTATAAAAAGCAAGTATTACATCTCCTGCAAAGCAGCAGACAAACGCCGGAAGCATCAGCCAGAAATCCAGAATATCCCGACTGACAACTGCTGCTGCCAGAAACACAGACACAAACGCTGCACTCTGCAGTGTCTTTACAAGCACATAATTTTTCTTATAATCCGGCTTTTTCACCTGATTTAAAAACCATAGAAACAGCACTCCATAAAAGACTGCCATTCCCAGAAACCATATCCAACGCTCCATAGAAAGCTCCTATTTTTGTTTTCCAAATAATACCGGGTTTCCTGCTGCCGTCACGATCAGTGGGATCACCATGCAGATCCATATGACCGGTTCTGTCCAGATGACTGCCCAATAACCAAACCTGCGCACAAAAACCAGCGTGAACACCACTTTTCCCGCCAGCTCTATAAAACTTGAAAAGACGGGCGTCCTCTGATCTCCGATTCCCTGCAGCGAATTGCGCAGGATCACAATAAACACACAGACCACCTGAAAAGACATATCGTACACCAGATACTGTGTGCCCCAGTAAATGACCTCCTTATTCTTTGAACTTGCAATAAAAGAGATCAGATACGGTGATATCGTATGCGATAAAATAAAAATAATCACACTGAACACACAGCCGATTCCAAGCACTGCCTTTAAGCCCTGCCGGATCCTGTCATACTTTCCGGCTCCGTAATTCTGTCCACAGTAAGTTGCCATGGAGGCGCCAAAAACGCTGACCGGAAGACTGAATATCTCAAACACTTTGCGCGCCGCTGTATGTGCCACGATAATGTTCGTTCCAAGTTTATTGATTCCCGTCTGCAAGATCAAAGTACCGCAGTTTACCAGAGATGACATGAGTGCCATCGCCAGTCCGTTCTGATATAGAAGTCTCATGCGTTCTCTGTCCCACTCCAGATCATTCTTCGAGATGTGAAGGATTGGAAAACCGGACCTGATACGCAGAAAGCATAATACTGCTGAAATCAGTTGTGACAGCACCGTCGCACAGGCAGCTCCTGACACGCCCATGGAAAAGCTGCCGATAAAGAGATAGTCAAGCACAATATTTGTGACCGCCGCAATGACCAGAAAAATCAGTGGTGTCACGGAATCTCCGATCGCCCGGAGCATATCCGCACACAGATTGTATGCCAGTGTAACAAACATGCCCCACACTAAAATCCTGATATAATCATGTGCCATGCAAAACTGTTCTTTCGGAACATTCATGGTATGAAGAATCGGATTTAAGAAAAGCAGTACCGCAAAAATGATCACAACCGCCGTCATCATTCCCAGCATTATGGAAGACGCCACATTTTTCTTCAAAAGTTTCTCATTCCCACTTCCATAGTTCTGTGCGGTCACAATGGAAAATCCCAATGTAAAGCCGCTGAAAATTCCGGTCAGAAGATTATAAAGGATCGACACGGAGCCAACTGCCGCCAATGCCTCTTCCCCTAAAATACTTCCGACGATCTTGGTATCGATCAGACTGTACATCATCTGGAACAGTCTTCCCAAAAAGACAGGAATTGCAAATAATAAAATCAGTTTTAACGGATTACCCTCTGTTAAATTTAAAGTTTTTCCTGTTTTCCCATCAGCCATTTTTTCGAAGTCCCTTCGGGTAATGATTTTTTAAAATGCCACCGGCTAACTTGCCCCAGCCAATGCTGTAACCATCCACAGCCACTAAATACCAGCCCTTTTCTCCGTCCATATTCAGGGTCTGTCCATTTAAGTATGCTTTGACCTGTGGGTCGTCACTCTCTAAATTGCACACATGCTTTACCTGATCCGGTCTTAACGCTAACGCCAGTGCATGGGACGGCTCGAAACGGTTCTTTTTTAAGGTTCCCAGATGCAGTCCCGGGCGGAGCACTTTCAGATTCCGGATGGACGGCATTCCCTCCGGCATCCGATAAAGCTGGTCGCCGAATTTCAGGAAACTGCCTGTTATATTTTTCACAAGGTTTTCCTCTGCAAATGCAAAAAATTCCCTGCACTCTTTCTCATTGATTCCCTTCTCCACACCGTTTCTGCAATAGCCCTGATAGGTTCTGGATAAAACACCCGCTTTCTGTAAGACAGCGAGGTAATGCCCTTCGCCTTTTAACTTGTGCGGCCATAAACGGATGGTATGCTCTAAGCCCTCAGCCGGATGATCTGTCCACGCCGGGACACCCGGCATCATACCGTCTTTTTTCTCCGCCGGCAACAGTTCAAATTCCGGGTGACGCTCTAAAAAACGGCTGATACTGCCTTCATTCTCCGCCGGGGCAAATGTGCAGGTCGAGTAGACGAGCACGCCTCCCGGAGCCAGCAGCGCCGCCGCGTTTTCGAGAATTTCGGCCCCCAGCTCCGCACAGTGCGCCACTAAGGCGTTATTGTGCTGGGCGGCGGCGACGGCCTCCTTGCGGAACATACCCTCGCCCGAGCAGGGCGCGTCGACGAGCACCCGGTCAAACTGCCCGGGCATCGCCGCGGCCAGGCGGGCGGTATCCTCGTTCGTGATGACGGCGTTCGTCACGCCCATTCGCTCGAGATTCTGGCGCAGAATTTCAGCGCGGGCGGCGACGAATTCATTGGCCAGCAGCAGGCCCTGCCCCTGCAGAGCGGCGGCGAGCTGGCTGCTCTTGCCGCCGGGGGCCGCGCAGGTATCCAGCACCCGCATCCCGGGCCGGACCCCCAGCAGGGGCGCGGCACTGGAAGCGGAAGGCTCCTGCGAGTAGAACACGCCCGCATGGTGGTAGGGGTGCCGCCCGGGCTTGAAGGCGGGGTCCTGCACCACAAAGCCCGCCTTGCAGAAGGGCGAGGGCTCCACCGGAAAATCTGCCTGCGCGGCAAACTGCTCCGGCGCAGCACGCAGGGCCGAGACCGTCACGCCCCGGGCAGCAGTATCCTGCGGGGCGGCATAGAGAGCATCGAACCGGTCGCCCAGCAGAGCGCGCTCCCGGCGCTCAAAATATTCCGTAGGCATGAAAGCTTATCCTCCCATGAATAAAGCCGCCGTTCGCGGCAAAACTAAGGCTGTGAGGGAAAGCCCCCTCACGAAAGGAGTAACGAACCATGAAGGACCACAGCGAGAATCGCACCGAAAACCGCACGAACAACTGCAAGAACCAGAGCCAGAACCGC
>OHKW01001163.1_pt1 | contig 11249 bp, 8 predicted proteins | sample 1568931 | NCBI WGS metagenome assembly OHKW01 (sample SAMEA3879536, study PRJEB24766) | human gut metagenome | biome: human-associated habitat; feature: feces | place: USA | collected 1985/1987 | reverse complement strand
AATAAAAAATTGAAACACCAAGACTTGACAAATTCCTGTAATGAGTTAAAATATAACAGTGCTATATAGCACTGTTATATTTTTGGAAAGAACTTTAGAGGATACGAAAAGAATGTCGACGAAAGCAGAAGATACACAAAAAAATATATTAAATACAGCCAGAAAACATTTCCTGAAAGATGGTCTGACCGGAGCATCTTTAAGAAACATTGTAAAAGATGCCGGACTTACTACTGGTGCATTTTACAAATATTATCCGACGAAAGAGGCACTTTTTGATGCACTGACGGATCCTTATATGGAACATATTTATCAGATTTATGACCAGATCGTTGAGGAGTTTGAAAAGCTTTCGGCCAGTGATCAGACAAGGAATATGTCGTATACATCCAGTGATGGAATGGAGCAGATGGTTGATTATATTTATGATCATTATGATAATTTCAGATTATTGTTGAAATGCGGAGACAGTGGAAAATTTGAATTATTCATACACAATATGGTAGAGCGGGAAATGAAGTCCAGCCTGAAATATATGGAAAAGATGAAAGAGAACGGTGTGAAAATACCGATTGTAGAGGAAAGCCTTATGCATATGATCTATACGGGATTTTTTTCATCAGTATTTCAGATCATTGAGCATGATATAGACAGGGAGACTGCAAAGAAAAATGTGCATCAGCTGAAAGAATTCAATACAGGTGGCTGGGAACGATTGTGGAATATTGAATTCCCGGTATAACTAATGTAAGTCAGGTGGCTAATGCCAGTAAGCCACCTATTTTATTATATATGAGTTAGAATAAACTAATGAAAGAAACAACAATAAAACCAAAGTAAGGAGTGAACGAATGTGAAAGAAAAAAAGAAGTCGGCAATCAGCTGGATCCTGACATGGGCCGGACAAAAAAGAATTGCCTATGTATGGAGTGTGTTACTTGCAATCGGAAATGTGATTTTTAAGATTTTGCCGTATTTTATTATTGCAGATATAGTAAAGCTGTTTTTAAATGGTGAAAAGGAGTTTGAAATATATCTTGCAAAAGCGGTTCTGATTGCATTATCGTTTATCATTGCAGAACTGCTTCATTCACTTTCGACAGCATTGTCACATAAAGCAACGTTTGCAGTACTTGCAAATATAAGAAAATCCTGCTGTGACAAGCTGGCGCGGGTACCTCTTGGCTATGTGAAAGACACACCTTCCGGTACATTTAAAAATATTATGGTGGAAAGAATCGACAGTATCGAGACAACACTGGCGCATATTGTCCCGGAATTCACGTCCAATCTGCTGGCACCGATTGTGATTTTGATTTATTTCTTCCTGACAGACTGGAGACTGGCACTCTGGTCATTGGTGCCGGTTATAGTGGGATTTCTTTCCTATTTTGGAATGATGCTGGATTATAAACCAAGCTTCGAGAGAACGGTTCAGACAACAAAAGATCTGAATGATGCGGCAGTGGAATATATTGACGGAATCGAAGTGATCAAGGCATTTGGAAAGACAGAAAGTTCTTATGCCAAATTTACAAAGGCGGCTTTTGAATATGCAGATTCCTTTATTTCCTGGATGAAACGGTGCTCGATCTTTCATGGACTGATGATGGTGGTCACACCTTATACGCTTCTTACGGTATTGCCGTTTGGGGCACATTATGTAGCCAATGGAACACTTGCGATTTCAGATTTTGTCATCTGCATTATTTTATCACTTGGAATCGTTGGACCGTTGATCACAGTGGGTTCCTATACAGATGATCTTGGCAAGATCGGAGTGATTGTTGGTGAAGTGGCAGGAATTCTGGAACAGCCGGAGCTTGAACGTCCAGAGAAAAGTAAAAGTGTTCCAAAAGATAACTCCGTTACTCTTGAAGATGTCAGATTTGGTTATCACGACAAAGAAATCCTGCACGGAGTAACTATGGAGCTGAAAGCAGGAACGGTAAATGCAATCGTAGGACCTTCCGGAAGCGGCAAGTCGACCATCGCAAAGCTGATTGCGTCCCTGTGGGATGTGGATTCCGGAAGCATCAAAATCGGTGGAGTTGATGTCAAAGAACTGGCATTTGCAGATTTTAATCGGAAAATTGCATATGTTGCACAGGACAATTATCTGTTTAATGAAACAGTCCGTGAAAATATCAGACAGGGAAATCCGGAGGCTACAGATGAACAGATCATCGAGGTGACAAAGAAAAGCGGATGCTATGAATTTATCATGCAGCTTGAGAACGGATTTGATACGGTTGTAGGAGGTGCAGGAGGACATCTGTCAGGTGGCGAGAGGCAGCGTATCTCCATTGCAAGAGCAATGTTAAAGGATGCTCCAATCGTGATCCTTGATGAGGCAACTGCCTACACAGATCCGGAAAATGAGGCAATTCTGCAGAATTCTATCGCAAAACTGGTAGCAGGGAAGACCCTGATCGTAATAGCACACAGACTTTCTACTGTTAAGGACAGTGACCAGATCTTTGTTGTAAATGATGGAAATGTAACAGCACATGGCACACATGAGGAACTTCTGGTGTCATGCCCGCTTTATAAGGAAATGTGGAATGCCCATATTTCTGTAAAAGATACGGTGAAGGAGGGAGAATGATATGTTTGGGATTCTGGCAAAATTCTTTCGTTTTTCAGGCAGGGAAAATGGCAATAAATTTAAACTGTCGATAGTGATCGGACTCATAGAGGCTCTTGCCTCAGCAATGAAGATTCCGGCTATTATGTACATACTGATTGGTCTGCTGAGTGGGAAACCGACAGGAAAATATATTGGAGGCTCCGTTGCGATTATGGTTCTTGCAATTGTAGTCGACGTAATCTGCAAGAGATACTCTACAGTGCTTCAGACAGAAGGAGGATATAATGCGAGTGCTTTTATGAGAATCAAGATTGCAGAGCATCTGCGCTATCTGCCGATGGGATATTTTAATTCCAATAGTATCGGGGAAATTTCTTCTATTACAACCAATACAATGGAAATACTTGGCGATGTGGCTGCGAGAGTGGTCATGCTGACCATGCAGGGAATTCTGGAAACATCAATGATCATTCTTATGCTGTTTATTTTTGACTGGAGAATCGGACTGATCGCTGCAGCAGGAGTACTTATTTTCTTTGGGGTCAATTCTGTGATGCAGAATGCGGGTAAAAAAGATTCAGAGCAAAAAGTGGTATGCGATACAGAGCTTGTAAACCAGATCATGGAGTATCTGCAGGGAATATCAGAAGTTAAATCATATAACTTGCTTGGGAAACAGGCGAAAAGATTAAATGATGCAAATGAAGCATGTGAAAAGATCAATACAAAGATGGAAATGCTGTTTGTGCCCTATCATTTTCTGCAAAGTGTGATAACCAAAATTACAGGTGCTGTGATCGTGGCTTGCAGTGCATATTTTTATATTAATGGAACTATGAGTGCGGTCTATGCAATTGGTATGACAATCTCAGCATTTATGCTTTATGCCAGTCTGGAATGTGCAGGAAATTATTCATCTCTTTTACATGTGGTAAGCGTATGTGTAGATAAAGCAAATGCAATATTGGAGCTGGATACCATGGATATCGACGGTAAAGAAATACAGCCGGAAAATTACGATATCAGACTTTCTAATGTTTCGTTTTCTTATGACAAACGGAAGATCATTGATGATATATCGCTCTCTATTCCGCAGAAAACGACGACAGCAATCGTTGGACCATCTGGTGGAGGAAAATCAACACTTTGCAATCTGATTGCCAGGTTCTGGGATGTGGATTCCGGGGAAGTGACACTTGGAGGTGTGAATGTAAAAGACTACAGCATGAACAGTCTGATGCGTAATTTTTCATTTGTATTTCAGTCGGTGTATTTGTTTGCAGATACCATTGAGAATAATATTAAATTCGGACGTCAGGATGCAAGTCATGAGGAAGTGGTGGAAGCGGCGAAGAAAGCGTGCTGTCATGATTTTATCAGCAAACTTCCGGATGGGTACGACACAGTGATTGGAGAAGGTGGAGCCACACTTTCCGGCGGTGAGAAACAGCGTATTTCGATAGCCAGAGCGATTATGAAGGATGCGCCAATCGTCATATTGGATGAAGCAACGGCAAATGTTGATCCAGAGAATGAAAAGGAGCTGATGGATGCAGTAGATGCACTTACAAAGGAAAAAACGATTATTATGATTGCCCACAGATTAAAAACGGTCAGACATGCAGACCAGATTGTGGTTGTTGACAAAGGAAGAATTGTACAGCAGGGAACACATGAGCAACTAATGAAGCAGGAAGGCATTTATAAGAGATTTGTGGATGCAAGGCAGCAGGCAGTAAGCTGGAAACTGGCCCACTGAGAAATAATCCACAGTTGGTGAATATCCAAATTGAATTGTCTGAAAGAGATTTAATTTAAGTTTCTCTAAGTTTCACTTGTATAGGTGGAATGAGGAAAATTCAATAGAGCAATATGAAAAAAGCACTGAAAACCGTTGGACTGATGGTTTTCAGTGCTTTTTTCTTTGGTTAAAGAGAAAAAACATAATAAATTTAAGTTTTGCTAAGTTTCACTAAGTTCTGCATTTGCAGATCGCCATTGCCTTTTCGGCTCATATTTCCCACACCCATCACAGGTCTGTGGCCAGTTAATTTTCCACTCAAAATACTCATCTCTGGTAATTTTACCGGATTTCAATTCTTCTTTTCTGAGAAGCCATTCTTTCATAAAATCATTGAGAACTCCATAATTGAACCACATACCAACAGGTGGATGAGCCGGCCAGTTATCAGAATCATGATAACGGACAGCGGTACCCTCACTGGAATTGCATTTTTTACCCGGATAGGTTTCTAACTGAAAGAGATTAATAGCTGCTGGGTTAAATTCATCAATCCAGAACAGAATTTCCATCAGTTCAGAGGCGTCCATCGTGGTTGGCTCATGTAGTGTCAGTGGGTTTACGTCCAGAATCTTAGCCATTTCAGTTACCAGATCTTTGCGGGGAACCCGGTAATTCGTTTCATATTGGGCAAGACGATTTGCACCTTTATCGCCCCAACCGAGGGCAGCACCAAGTTCTGCCTGTGTCATATTCCGGAATGTCCGGATTTTTTTTATTTTATCACCGATTGTCATATCAGATTTCCCACTTTCTTTTTGATAAATCCATTTTACTACCAAAAACAGTGAATGTAAACAGAAAGATTCGCATTGAAGCGAACAAAACACTTGACATTCGCATGAATGCGAATTAAAATAACAGTACGATAAAGGTTCGCATGAAAGCGAATGTACAGATGAGGATAAATACTTTTTGCAAATTATTGCAAAATGAGGTTGGTAAAATCCTTCTGTCAGGCTTTATTAGTGAGAGGATTTTTTTGAAGTGAACAACATTTTGGTGTTTCCAGGCTGTAATAAGTGAAAGGATATTCAAAAAAACTCTTTTGTACCTTGAAAATTACATGAGCTGTATAATCTGATCTCACAGATGCCATAACCCTGTAAATGATTTTATGGGCGAGCGTCGAAGATACTCCGGAAACGACTGGTAGGCTTGCGAAGAAGCTGGCAGTATTCAGAAATACTCTGATAGAGGTTGACTGTGACGTTGACAACGGGTTATACAAATGGAAGCCAACACGCCGAACAGAATATGCAATGCCATAGTAATAGATAAAATTTGAGAACAAAATGTGAAAGGTAAGGTGATGTGATTGAGAAAATTGTAGGTATAGGACAACTGATACAAAGAATATGTTGGAAAAGAGGTGAGCATCATGGTGAATCAGTCGGTAATAGATTCTAGTGTTGATCTGGAGCAGTTAAAGGACATTGAAGATTTAATTCCTGATATGGATAAAGCTATTTCTGAGAAAGTGGAAACTTTTCTGGATAAATCCGGCGATCAGCCGTATGCTCACATGAATGAAGGATATGTAGTGGTTGTGGAGATGACAGGAGAAATGGATGCCACAGATGCCATTAGTGATTATCTGAGAAAAAGGACGGAGTTGATGTATTAAAATGTCTTGCAAAGGTACAGATGTTATGTTAATGTGAGGTCAGGGAAAATGAACGTGATACATGGTTTCTGACTTCAAATTCAATGGAATAAGTAAGTTGGGAGCGATGTAAAATGGAACAGATGCAAATGAATATGCCAGATATATACGATGCTGCATTGTATCTTCGATTATCGAAAGATGATATGGAAGAGGGCGGTGCGAAGTCAGAGAGCAACAGCATTGCAAATCAGAGAGAGTTACTTCGGAGCTTTGTAAAAAGCCAGCCGGATATTCAGATCTTTGATATATATGTGGATGACGGATACTCAGGAGGAAATTTTGATCGACCTGAGTTTAAACGAATGACAACTGATATAGAAGCTGGAAAAGTAAATTGCGTGATTGTAAAAGACTTATCCAGATTCGGAAGAGAATATATAGAAGCCGGGCGATGGATCGAAAAGACCTACCCGGCTTTAAATGTGCGTTTTATTTCAGTTACAGACCAGTTTGACAGTAAAACAGCAGATTTTTCAGAGAAGTCATTTGTAGTTCCAATCAAAAATTTCGTAAATGAAAGCTATTGTCGGGACATTTCCGGTAAAGTGCGAAGCCACCAGAAAATCAAACGTGAAAAAGGTGAATTTATTGGAGCGTTTGCCCCGTATGGTTACTGCAAAGATCCAGAGAATAAGAATTGTCTGGTGATTGATTCTTATGCATCAGATATTGTAAGAAAAATATTTTCGTGGAAAATTGATGGATTCAGTCTTGGAGCAATCGCAGAAAAACTGAATGTACGTCATGTGCAGTCGCCAAAAGAATATAAAAAGGCAAATGGCGAGAATTACAATTCTGGATTTCACAGCTCAGACACACCGAAATGGTCGGCAGTGCAGATTAAAAGGATTCTGACCAACGAGGTTTACATTGGAAACATGGTGCAAGGCAAGCAGGAACGAATCAGCTATAAGGTAAAGCAACGTCTGGATAAGCCAGAATCAGAGTGGGTGAAAGTAGAAAATACGCATCCGGCAATAATCAGGCAGAATGATTTTGATGTGGTGCAGAAGCTACTTCAGTATGATGGCAGGGCATCGAAAACATCGGACAGTGCAAACTTTTTTTCGGGTTTTGTATTTTGCGGAGATTGCCATACACCGATGATACGCAGGGTAAATCAGTATAAGGGAAAGAAAAAAGCCTTTTATATTTGCCAGACAAAAAATAAAGGTGGAGATTGCACCAGACACAGTATTCCGGAAGAGGTGCTGAAAAGGATTGTATTGAAAGAGATTCAGGCATATACGGCACTTTTCGTAGACTATCAGATGATTATGGAAGAACTTTGTGAAATGAAAGTCAGTTACGATCAGGTAATCGGTTATGATACGCAGATTAGTAAGTTGCAGGAAGAATATAACCGCTATTACAGTCTGAAAGCGTCTTTAGGTGATGACTTGAAAGAGGGACTGATCAGCAAAGCGGAGTTCGATGATTTTCGGGAAAGTTACGGAAGAAAATGTGAAGAACTGGAGCAGATGATTGAAAACCAGAAAAAACTGGTAAAGCAAATGTTTGAGGGTGGAGTGTCTGCAACTGTTCAGTTGGAGGACTGGAAGAAATCACTGGAAATCAAAGAACTGGATCGCACATTGCTGGCACTGACTGTAGATAAAATCTATATTTATGAAAACAAACAGATCAAAATTCATATCCGTTATCAGGATATGATTGAGAAAATGAAAGTCATAAGACGGTTTTATGCGGAACACCGGACAGAGTGCAGGAAAGAGGTGGGATAAATGGCAAGGACAGCAAAAAGATATAAGAAAAACACAGAGAAGAAAGTTCTTGGGATTCCGGTATGTATGGCTGCAATTTATGTCAGATTATCCGTAGACAGTGATGAAAAAAAGTCAGAACCTATTGAAACACAGGTTACGCTGATAAAAGAGTTCATTCAGAAGCACAATGAAAATCCGAACAGAGAGTATGAAATTGCTGTATATAACATTTATTCTGATCTGGGAAAAACCGGAACAAATTTTGACAGACCGGGATTTGAACGGATGATGAATGATGTCAGGGAAGGTAAAATAAACTGTATTCTGGTAAAGGATTTCTCACGATTTGGAAGAAATTATATCGAAACTGGCAACTATCTGGAAAAGATTCTTCCTTTTATGAAAGTGCGGTTTATTTCTGTATGTGACAACTATGATTCATTTGCACCGGATGCCAAGAATCAGGAATTATCCATGAATATCAAGAATCTGGTGAATGATGCTTATGCGAAAGACATTTCCGCAAAAGAACGGGCAGCGAAACGTATTGCACAGAAAAATGGTGAGTATGTGGGATCTACAGCTCCATATGGATATTGTGTGGAAAAGATAAATGGAATTTATAAGTTGATGGTGGAACCGGAAGCTGCAAAGATTGTCCGCAGGATTTTTGAAGAATATGCTTCGGGAGATGGCGTACAGAGCATTATTGACAGGCTGTTTGAGGATAGGGTACATCGGATTTCAGATTATAACCAATATCATCATGTGTACTGTCAGGACGGAGAGAACCTTCATCAGTGGGGAAATTCTTCGATACGTGCAGTGCTGAACCGGAATAATTATTATGGCGATCTGGTTCAGAGAAAATATGAATCCAGATTTCAAAGAGGTGAAAAATGGTGTGACATATTGGACGAGAGCCAGTGGATTATTACGCCAAATGCCCATGAGCCAATTATTAGCAGAGAATTGTTTGAAAAAGCACAGGTCAGGCTAAAAGCAGCACAACAGAAAGCAACAAAAACTACTGCAGGGTGGGAAGATGATGAAAGAGCATTTTACAATGTATTCTATTGTGGTGATTGTAAGCGGAAAATGTGTACACGTAGATACAGAGGCAATGTGTATTACTTTTGCAATGCTGCCTGGTATCGGGATGAAAGAAAATGTAGTCACAAATCTATTTCCGAAGAGAAGCTGCAGAAAATTGTCCGTTCGGAGCTAACCAGACAGTTTCAGTTATCTGGATTGCGGAAAAAGGATATGTCTGCTATAAGCAGTGCGGTATTTCTTTCCAAAATCAATGAGATTCAAACTGAGATCAGAAAATTGGATGCAGATATGGAAAGACGTTCAGAAAAACTGGCACAGGCATTTATGAAATATAAAGAGGGTGAATTTTCCAAAGAAGCCTATATAGAAATGAAAGATGACCGTAATAACTGGAAAGAGTTTTGTGAAGAGAGAAAGAAGTCTCTGGAGCAGACCATACGAAAGCTGGAAAAACAACAGAAAAAAGAAGCCAGATTTTTACGAAGTCTGTTGGAACTGGATGGGACAACCAGAATCAATGCGGAACTTGCGGAGGGCTTGATTGAAAGTATGTATCTGTATGGTGATGGCAGACTGGAAATTAATTTCGGGTTTAAGGGGGCGGTAGAACATGAGTGATCAGAAACTGATTATTGGATATTACCGTCTTTCCATGGAAGATGATTCAGAGGGAGAAAGTAACAGCATTATCAATCAGAGAAAACTGGTAAAAGATTATATTTCCAATATCCCGGAACTGGCTTCTATGCCATTTCAGGAGTTCTACGACGATGGATATTCTGGTTCCAGTATGGAGCGTCCGGCAATTAAGCAGGTTCTGGAACTTGCTAGGGAGAATAAAGTGCAGTGTATTGTGGTAAAAGATTTTTCACGTTTTGCCAGAAACTATATTGAGATGGGAACTTATCTGGAACAGATTTTTCCATTCCTGGGAGTACGATTTATTTCTATCTCAGACCGATATGATTCTAAAGATTATATAGGAAAGAGTTCCGACATCGAAGTACAGTTTAAAGGACTGATCGCAGATTTTTATGTGAAAGACCAGTCTGTAAAGGTAAAATCGGCAGTCAGTACCAGACGAGGAAAAGGTGAGTATTGCTGTGGATCTGCACCTTATGGGTATCGAATCAATCCTGAAAATAAGAAAGAACTGGTGATTGTAGAGGACGAAGCAGAAGTGATTCGCAGAGTATTTGAACTGACAAATCAGCGGTATTCCAAGATGGAGATTTGTCGGTTATTTAATGAAGAGGGGGTACTGACTCCCTTGCAGTCCATGAGCAGACGACAGAAATCAGACAGCAAGAAAGCTGCATCAAGAGGACTGCAGTGGACGAGTGATATGATACGGAAGATTGTGGATGATAAAACTTATATAGGCTGTATGGTCTATGGAAAGACAAAAATTCCAGATCCCGGAACAGGGAAAGAAGTACCGGTACCGAGAAATCAGTGGAAAGTGATGGAAAATCATCACGAGCCGATCGTATCAAAAGAAATTTTTGAAAAAGCACAGTCCTTGCAGATCAGATACACCAAGAAAAGCAAATTCGACAGGGAAACAACATTGTTAGGTGGCTATGTGAAATGCGGAAATTGTCGCAGAAGCCTGACTTCAAGCAGTCCGGTTCATGGTCATATCCTTTATAGCTGTGCTTACAGTAAAGGAAAAGAAGATACAGGATGCTTTGCCGGAAAAGCTGATAACAAAATGCTAGAGCATATCGTGCTGGCAGAAATTAAGGCATATTTACGTCAGAATATCAGCCAGGAACAGATGCAGCAATCTATGAGAAAACAGCATACGGACAGCATAGAAGCCTATGAGCTGGAAAGTACGGACTGTGAAAAACGTCAGGAGCAGATAAAGCTTCAGAACCGTCAGAACTATGAGAAGTATCACGAGGGACAGATGAACCAGAAACAGTTCATGGAAGCCAAGAAGCAGTTGGAAGAAGAAAGAGAACGATTGCAGAAACGTATACAGGAGTTGGAAGAACTGATAAACGGTGAGAAAGAAATCCTGATGAAAAAGAATGTTCCGGTGGAGCAGATGTTGATGTATTTAGGCTATGAAAAGCTGACACGAGAGATGCTGGAAGAATATGTGCAGGGGATATATGTGTATGATGATGGGAGAGTGGAGGTGGAATGGAAATCACTGGCTTGATTTGTAGCAATAATGTAACGTCCACTACTACTGAACTTGTAGCAATGACGTTACATCCTCCCTGCTGATTTTGTGACAACAATATAACGTCCTCTGTTCCAAAACAACGGTTTTATGGGAAAAATCGAGGAAAAAGTGGCAAAAAAGTTTGTAGCAATGACTTGACATCCTCGGGACGACTCTGTTTGGAGAGAAGCCTGCCAGATTAAAATGTTATATTTATAATAACACCT
>OHKW01001156.1_pt1 | contig 11320 bp, 9 predicted proteins | sample 1568931 | NCBI WGS metagenome assembly OHKW01 (sample SAMEA3879536, study PRJEB24766) | human gut metagenome | biome: human-associated habitat; feature: feces | place: USA | collected 1985/1987 | reverse complement strand
GCGGCAAGAATTACCGCGCGCTGAACAACGACCCGCAGAAACCGCTCTTCGACCGCGCACTCATGGGTGCCTATCCCCCGGGCTCAACCTTCAAACCCTCCCAGGGTCTGATACTGCTGCAGGAGGAGATTGTGAATCTGCAGACAGCCTACCCCTGCTACCGCGGTTTCATCAGCGGCGGACTTCGTGTGGGGTGTCACCCGCACTATTCGCCCATTCCGCTCAAGCCTGCGTTGCAGACCTCATGCAACGCCTATTTCTGCTGGGGATTCAAGGCGCTTGTCGACAAGCGCTCAAAGTACGGCTCTTCGGCCAATGCATTCGAAGTGTGGAAAAACCACCTCGTATCGCTGGGCTACGGATATAAGCTCGGCGTCGATCTCCCTTCGGAGGGACGCGGGTTTATCCCCAACGCCAAATTCTACAATAAAATCTACGGCGAAGGGCACTGGAGTGCCAACACCATAATATCCGTATCAATCGGTCAGGGCGAAATCCTCGCCACTCCGCTGCAGATTGCCAACCTATGTGCTTCCATTGCCAACCGCGGATGGTTCATCACGCCTCATGTGGTGAAAGAGATTCAGGACACTCTGATTGACGAACAATACCGCACCCGACGCATCCCCACCATTGACGCCAAATACTTCGACGAAGTGGCCGAAGGTATGCGCATGGCGGTGACAGGCGGCACATGCCGTCTGGCCAACCTTCCCGACATAGAGGTGTGCGGCAAGACCGGAACGGCCCAGAACCCGCATGGCCGCGACCACTCGGCATTCATCGGTTTCGCCCCGTATCATGACCCCAGGATTGCCGTTTGCGTCTATGTGGAAAACGCCGGCTTCGGTGCCGCCTTCGGTGTGCCTATCGGTTCGCTCGTGATGGAGAAATATCTAAAGGGGGAAATTTCTCCGCAACGCAAATACATCGAGGAGCGGATGCTGAATTCAAACACCATCATCTACAGCGGAGTGAAGAAACATTAAGCAGACGCCGTACCTTTTCAATCTCCGATTACTGCAACAGACATGACACTCAACAGAACCGCCCGCAGAGGCGAGAAAAAAGAATATGGCGAATCGGTGTTCCGGCACATCGACTGGTTCACAGTGGTGCTCTATCTCCTACTTGTCACCGCCGGAGTATTTTCAATCTATGCGGCAAGCTACGATTTCGACCATGCCAGCATCCTGTCGTTCGATGAATTCTCGGGCAAGCAGGTGCGATGGATCGGGCTGTCGTTCATCCTTGGTTTCGTGCTCCTCAACATCGATGCACGGATGTACGAGACGTACGCCTACCCAATCTATCTGGCCATCCTGATTCTGCTGGTTGTCACCATATTCATCGCCCCTGACATCAAGGGCTCTCGGTCATGGCTCGTACTTGGGCCTATGAGCCTGCAACCGGCCGAGTTTGCCAAGTTCGCCACGGCGCTTGCGCTGGCCAAACTGTTCAGCGGCTACAATTTCAGTCTCAACTCCTCACCACGCAACTATCTGAAGGCATTCCTGATTATTTTTACTCCGATTGTGCTCATTCTGGCTCAGAAAGAGACGGGGTCGGCGCTGATCTACATGTCGCTGTTTTTTGTGCTTTACCGTGAAGGTATGAGCGGTCTGGTGCTTTTTGCCGCGCTCATCGCCGTGGTGATTTTTGTTGTGGCCATCAAATTCGCGGAAACGGTGGTTCTCGGCATTCCGGCCGGCGAATTTGCCGTGATGTGTCTGGTGATGGTGCTGGTAGTGGGAATGCTTGCGGTGAATGTGCGCCGCCTGGAGATTGTGCGCAACGTTCTGCTGTGGTATGTCGGCGCATCGCTGGTGGAGTTCGGCCTGTCGCTTGGCGGCATTGCTTTGTCAGGCTACATTTTCTTTTTCTCGGTGATAGGCATTTCCATGGTCTATCTGCTCTTTGAATTCCTGCGCCTGAAAAAGCGGGGATTGCTGGTGACCATAGCCACCGCAGTGCTCTCCATCGGCTTCCTGTTCTCGGTGAATATGGTTTTCAACCATATGATGCCTCACCAGCAGAAGCGCATCAAGGTGGCACTCGGCATTGTAAACGATCCGCGCGACGCGGGCTACAACGTTAACCAAAGCAAGATAGCCATCGGATCGGGCGGCATCACGGGCAAAGGTTTCCTGAAAGGCACGCAGACGAAGCTAAAATATGTGCCCGAGCAGCACACCGACTTTATTTTCTGCACAATAGGCGAAGAGGAGGGTTTTCTCGGCACCGCATCCGTGGTGCTGCTGTTTCTCATGCTTATTCTCAGAGTGATTACGCTGGCCGAACGCCAGCAATCGGCTTTTGCCCGAGTGTATGCATATTGTGTGGCCTCATATCTCAGCTTCCACTTCTGCATCAACATCGGTATGGTGATCGGACTGTGCCCCGTGATCGGCATTCCGCTCCCCTTCTTCAGCTATGGCGGCTCCTCGCTGTGGGGCTTCACGCTTTTGCTCTTCATCCTGCTGCGACTTGATGCCGCGCGCCGGAAACGTTCGGCAGCCTGACAGCACGGGAATGAGGAATAATATCTGCAAGACATCAACCAAATCCTGACCCCGTTATGAAACCGATGAGAAAAGCCTCCCGCCAGAAAGATGCCGCATGGGCACTGGAGGTGTTCGATAAAGCGCCCTATGTAACCGTCAGTATGACACGCCCCGACGGCACTCCCTACGGGCTGCCGCTCTCCCTATGCAGAAAAGACGACCGCACATTCTACTTCCATTGCGCACCCGACGGTGAGAAACTTGATTGCCTGAAATGCAATCCGATGGTCAGCCTGTCGGCGGTGAGCCGCTGCACTCCGAAATATGAGGAGGAGAAGAACAATTTTACCGAATACTTCCATTCCGCTGTGGCCATTGGCCGGGCGGAGACAGTAGAGGACGATGCCGAGAAAACAGAAGCATTGCGGTTGCTCTGCGAAAGGTTCCTGCCAAAACATATGGACCATTTTAATGAAGCCATCGAACGCAGCCTGTGGCGCACCTCCATCGTGCGTATCACGCTGACCGAACCGCCGGTGGGAAAATGCAAGCCCTGACCACTTGCGGCAGAAATGTCAGCGCAGGCATCGCGCGATGATTTTTACTCACCGGCAAAAAAACATACGCTGTGTCAGAAATTATGATATTCTGACACAGCGCATTTTGCTTATTATACAGCTAAAATCCCGTGTGGTTATTCCACTTCGGCAAACTGGTCTTTTCCAACACCGCAGATGGGGCATACCCAATCGTCGGGAAGATCTTCAAACGCAGTGCCTGGTGCGATTCCGTTATCGGGGTCTCCTATAGCGGGGTCATATACCCAGTCGCATACTTCACAAACATATTTCTTGTCCATAATTCATTGTGATTTAGTTGTTATTAATAAGTGTAGCAATATCATTCTCAACGGTTGAAATCGTTCCTATATTGAACTTTTCCTGAAGCACTTTCAGTATGTCGGGAGTAAAGAACGCCGGCAAAGTGGGTCCGGTATGGATGTTCTGCACGCCGAGCGACAGGAGTGCAAGCAACACTATCACCGCCTTCTGCTCATACCATGCTATGTTGTAGACAATGGGAAGGTCGTTGATGCTCTCCAGCTTCAGGGCATCCTTCAGAGCCATGGCTATGCGCACAAGCGAATAGGAATCGTTGCACTGCCCAGCATCGAGAACACGCGGAACACCTTCGATGTCGCCGAGCGGAAGTTTGTTGTAACGGTACTTGGCGCATCCCGCCGTCAGAATCACACAATCATTGGGCAGCGCCTGGGCAAATTCGGTGTAATAGGCGCGCGAGGGGAAACGACCGTCGCAACCCGCCATGACAACGAACTTGCGAATCTTGCCACGATTGATAAGATTAATGATTTTGGGTGCAAGACTGATTACCTGATGATGTGCGAATCCGCCTATAATCTCGCCGTGCTCAATTTCTGTGGGTGGAGCACAGGTCTTTGCCCGCGCTATGACTTCAGAGAAATCGTGTTTCCCGTCGGCATCGGCATTGATATGATGTGTTCCCGGCATATCCACCACTCCGAGAGTGTATACCCTGTCAAGATAAGTGGTGTTTTTTCTCGGAGGAACGATGCAGTTGGACGTGAACACAAAACAGCCGTTGAACGTCTCGAACTCATCCACCTGCTTCCACCACGCGTTGCCGTAGTTGCCGGCGAAATGCGGATACTTCCTGAAATAGGGGTAATACTGTCCAGGGAGCATTTCGGAGTGGGTGTAGACATCCACGCCTGTACCGGCTGTCTGCTCCAGAAGTTCCTCAAGGTCGCGGAGGTCGTGACCGGAGATAAGGATACCGGGATTGTTGCGCACGCCTATATCCACCTTGGTGATTTCAGGATTGCCATATGTACCGGTATTGGCCGAATCAAGCAACGCCATCGCCTTCACACCGCCTTCACCCATGTAAAGCACGAGCTTCACCAGTTCGTCAACCGTGATATCGGGACGGCTCACTTCCTTAAGAACCTTCTCTATATAGGCATACACATCGTCGTCCTCATATTTCAGATTTGCGGCATGACGTGTATAGGCTGCGGCTCCTTTGGCGCCATAAATGGCAAGCTGTCTCAGGCCACGTTTATCAGGATCCGGCTCGGCAAGCACGCCTGTCACAGCTTCCATCCGTTCATAGTCTTCCGGGGCGCCTTCCATAGTCACTTCGGGTACGTCGGGAATCTTCACACCAAGCTCATGGCACTTGGCCTTAAGCTCGCGTTTCACCTGGAACGCACGCCGGATGAACCCGTCGAGCGAATCGTTGTCGAAGTTGGCATTGGTGATTGTTGTGAACAAGGCATCGATCACCTGATGGTCGGCATTTCGCTGAGGAGCGCCTGCGCCACGCAGAGCATCGTTGAGAATGGCTACGCCTCTTGTGACATAAAGCAGCAAATCCATTCTGGCAGAAGTCTCGGGCAGTTTACCGCATACTCCACGCACAGTGCAACCGGTACCTTTGGCTGTTTCCTGACACTGATAACAGAACATCTGAGGGGTTGTTTCCATGTCCTTCTGTATGATTATATGATGATTAAGCTTTGATTTTAACGAGCATCATTTTCGAATCGGCTTTGGCCACAACGCTGTGAGGCACACCGCCGCCCATGAACAAAAACTCGCCGGCCTTCAATGTGTGGGTCATGTCGAGCATTGTGAACTCGATTTCCCCTTCCAGCACATTAACCATCACTTCTTCCGGAGTGGTGTGCGTGTCGAGTTTCTGACCCGCCTTGAAGGCCACAAGTGCCACACGGCCGTTGTCATTTATAAACATATTCTTAAATGCAACCCCTTCAGATGAGTTTTCTATCTGGGGGGCAAGTTTATATACCTCGCCAAATCTGTAGTTTGTTTCCAGCATATCGATAATAGTTTTAGTAAACAGGTTGAGATGGCAGTCACAGGCTTCCATCGAAAGTAAAACGCTAATTCCGTGCCAATGGTTCAAGCATTCCAAGTGCTGTCAGACATAGATTTTTCATCCGACAAAGACGCATATTTCTGTATTATACGCCGGTTACGCACGGTTATTATCAGCGATATCACAAAGACCGAAATGAAAAGTACGGCCGCACAGATGCCGAGCACAAGCAATAATGTGGGAGAGATGTTCATGGCTGTTGATCTGAATGTTGGTTTAAGGGATTTACGGGACGGCTCGTGGCCTGAATACGTGGCGGGATGCGCCCGTCCATATATTTCTGCCACCCCGCAGTAAGTATAATCATTACCAGATATATCCACGAAGGATTGCTCAGGAACAGAAGTGACAGCACAAGGTTTATCACGATGTTCAAGGCTATCCAGTGCCACAATCCGGCCTTTTTCAGATTAAGATAGCACAATGATAAGGATGCCATGGTTTTCAATGTCTCCAGACCGCTCTCGCACAGATATGCTCCATAAGCAACCAGTGTGGAAAACAGCAACGCCTCGACTTTTGTAAAATCGGACGAGACATGAAAAAACGCGGCAAAACTCAGCGCTGCGACCCACAGCAACGCGTGGTCGAGTGCCATTATGTATTTATGCAGAAATTCATTCTGACGCATGGCCTTTTCCACCTGGCCGGGCGACATTGCAGACTGATACTGTGACATATGCAGAACGGTGTATATCATGTCATATCAACAATCCATCAATGCCGTTTGTTGGAATAAATGACTGCTCATCGAGCTTCATAACGGCCATCTCACAAGCCGTTGATTCACTGTAAACAACAAATATATCCCCGATATGAAACAGATTATCCAACTCAAACGCGCCTACGATCCAGCTACTCCCGGCGACGGCTACAGGGTGTACATCGACCGTCTTTGGCCGCGAGGTCTATCACACGAGACATTCCATTACGACTCATGGGACAAATCCATAGCCCCTTCGGCCGAACTCCGGGAATGGTTCCATCAAAATCCCGACAGCAGATGGGAGGAATTCAAGCGCAGATATAAAGCCGAACTGCTGGCCAACCCGGCTTTCAATGCGCTCAAGGAGGAGATTGCCGACAAGCCTAAAGTAACGCTGCTGTATTCCTCGCACGACCAAGAGCATAACAATGCCGTGATTGTGGCCGATGCCCTCGGCTAAAACTGCATCTGTGACCTAAAATATGAACCCTGACAGCGGGAAAGCTATCAGGGTTCATATGTTTTGTCTTGTAATGTGATGTTACTTGGAGAGGGCGGCGAGGGTGGTGCGGAGTGTGGCAAGCTTCGATTCGGCATCAGCCTGCTTGCGGCGCTCGCCTTCAATCACTGCTGCCGGAGCCTTGCTGACGAATTTTTCGTTCGACAGTTTCTTCATCACTGACTGCAGGAAGCCTTCATAATATTTGATATCCTTTTCAATGCGGGCACGTTCGGCCTCCAGGTCCACACAGTTGCTCAGGGGCACATCGTATTCCTGCGTGCCTACCATGAACGAAGCGGCTGTGGCATCCTTGGGTGCGTCGGCCACGATCTCACTCAGATTGGCCATCTTCACCACAAGCGAGGCAAGCGCCCCGGCAGGAGCGGCGCCACCCACGACATTGAGCACCAGTGCCTCCTTGGGCGAAAGGTTTTTCTGCGCACGCACCGCACGCACACCGGTGATAATCTCCTTGGCGCATTCCATCGAAGCAAGTATCACTTCGTCGGCACCATCGGCACCGGGCATCGGGGCGTACATGATGGATTCGCCGTCGTTGCGCTCCTTGATGTTCTGCCAAAGTTCTTCGGTGATGAACGGCATGAACGGATGCAGCAGACGCAGCAGGTCATCAAAGAACATCAGGGTTGCATCGTATGTGGCGCGGTCCATCGGGGTGCCGTAGGCCGGTTTCACCATTTCGAGATACCAGGACGAGAACTCATCCCAGAACAGGCGGTAAACCACCATCAGGGCTTCGGAGATGCGGAACTTGCCGAAGAGGTCGTTGATTTCAGCCACCGATGCTGCCAGACGGGCCTTGAACCATGCTACAGCTGCCTGCGACGACTGAGGCTGCTCAGTGTCGGCCACATCCCAGCCTTTCACCAGGCGGAATGCATTCCAGATCTTGTTGCAGAAATTGCGGCCCTGCTCGCAGAGCGAGTCGTCATACATGATGTCATGACCGGCGGGTGCGGCCAGCATTATCCCCATGCGGACACCGTCGGCGCCGAATTTTGCTATGAGTTCCAGCGGGTCGGGCGAATTGCCGAGCGACTTCGACATCTTTCGGCCGAGTTTGTCGCGTACGATACCGGTGAAATAAACGTTGCTGAACGGTTTGTCGCCGCAGAACTCATATCCGGCTATAATCATGCGCGACACCCAGAAGAAAATGATGTCTGGCGCGGTAACCAGATCGGATGTGGGATAATAATATTTGAATTCCTTGTTGTCGGGTTCAAGAATCCCGTTGAACAGCGAGATAGGCCACAGCCACGACGAGAACCATGTGTCGAGGCAGTCGGAATCCTGCCGCAGGTCGTCGAGGGTCAGCGAGGCGTTGCCGCTCTTCTCTATGGCCTTCACAAGCGCCTCCTCCTTAGTTTCGGCCACAACGAAGCCGCCGCCGGGAAGGAAATATGCGGGGATGCGGTGACCCCACCAGAGCTGACGCGAGATGCACCAGTCCTTGATGTTGGTCATCCAGTGACGGTAAAGGTTCTTGAATTTGGCGGGTACATATTTGATATAATCTGTCTCTACGGCTTCAAGAGCGGGTTTGGCAAGGTCTTCCATCCTTACAAACCACTGCATCGACAGTTTCGGCTCGATAACCGCGTCGGTACGTTCGGAATGTCCCACCTTGTTGACATAATCCTCCACCTTCTCCACGAGCCCTGCGGCTTCAAGGTCAACCATGATCTGCTTACGCACATCAAAGCGGTCCATGCCCACATACATGCCACCCTGTTCGGAGATAGTGCCGTTGTCGTTGAATATGTCGATTGAAGGCAGACCGTATTTGTCGCCGAGCATGTAGTCGTTTACATCGTGGGCCGGAGTAACCTTGAGGCAGCCGGTACCGAAATCCATCTCCACATATTCGTCCATGATGATGGGGACGGCACGCCCTACCAGAGGCACAATCACTTTCTTCCCTTTCAGCCATGTGTAGCGCTCATCGTTGGGATTGACGCATACGGCAGTGTCGCCGAGGATGGTCTCGGGACGTGTGGTGGCCACAACTATATATTTGTCATCCTCACCTTCCACCTTATAGCGGAGATGGTAAAGGTGGCTCTGCTCCTCCTTGTAGATAACCTCCTCGTCGGAAAGCGCAGTGAGAGCCTTGGGATCCCAGTTGACCATACGGACACCACGATAAATCAACCCCTTGTCGTAGAGATGGCAGAACACGCGGATCACACTTTTTGAGCGGATGTCGTCCATAGTGAAAGCGGTGCGTTCCCAGTCGCACGAAGCACCGAGTTTGCGCAACTGCTGCAGGATTATGCCGCCGTACTTATGGGTCCAGTCCCATGCATGCTCCAGAAATTCCTCACGGGTGAGGTCGGTCTTTTTGATGCCTTCTGCAGCAAGCTTGGCCACAACCTTCGCCTCGGTGGAAATTGCGGCATGGTCAGTGCCGGGCACCCACAGGGCGTTCTTGCCCATCATTCGGGCACGGCGGATAAGGATGTCCTGGATAGTATTGTTCAGCATATGCCCCATGTGGAGCACTCCTGTCACGTTTGGCGGCGGAATGACAATCGTGTAGGGTTCGCGTTTATCAGGCTCGGAATGAAACAGGTTGTGCTCCATCCAGTAGCCGTACCATTTGTCCTCAACCTCAGCCGGGTTATATTTAGGTGCAAGCATAATTGTCGGTTTGATTATGTTGTTAAGTGTCTGTATTCGATTTTGCGGCACAAAATTACTGATTTTTCAGGGATTTTTCACTAATTTTGCCACTATTAATAGTGACTATTGATTGTCGCGGATGCGGCAAGTACCAAAAACTATACCAAAACACTTTATGAACAGATTCATTATCCCGTTAGCAATGAGCGCCACCCTCGTTTCAGGTCTGAGCGGATGCTGCGGCGGCAACTGCAGCCTGATCGACAAGCCCGACTTCAAGCCCACCGACGGCAAATTCACCGTCGAGGCTCTCGAGGCCCTCGGCCGTGTGTCGGACCCTCAGGTATCGCCCGACGGCACTAAAATTCTTTATGGCGTCAGCTATGAGAGCGTTGAGCAGAACAAGAGCAACAACGAGCTCTTTGTAATGAACACCGACGGCACCGACGTGCAGCGGCTCACCCGCTCGGCCGACTCGGAAAACCAGGCCGTATGGATTGACGGCGGACGCCGCATAGCCTTCATTGCACCCAAGGACGGCAAGCCGCAGATGTGGGTGATGAATGCCGACGGAACCAACCGCCATGTGGTCACACGCATGGAAAACGGTGTGGCAGGCTTCGCCGTGTCGCCCGACGGCACCAAAGTGCTCCTTATCTCCACCGTAAAATATGGCCGCACCGCGCAGGATGTATATCCCGACCTCCCCAAGGCCAATGCCCGCATCATCGACGACCTCATGTACAAACATTGGGATGAATGGGTCACCGAAGTTCCCCACCCCTTCATCGCCGATTTCACCGGCTACGGCATCAAAAACGTTGTCGACATCATGGACGGCGAGCCGTACGAATCGCCAATGAAACCATTGGGCGGCATCGAATCGTTCGCATGGAGCCCCGACAGCCGTTCGCTGGTGTATGTGTCGCGCAAGAAAACCGGCATGGAATATGCCGTATCCACCAACAGCGACCTCTATCTCTACGACCTTGCATCGGCCACAACACGCAATCTCACCGAAGGGATGATGGGCTATGACACATATCCCCGTTTCTCGCCCGACGGCAGCCAGCTGGCATGGCTATCGATGGAACATGACGGCTACGAAAGCGACAAGAACCGCATCTTCGTGATGGACATGGCCTCCGGCACGAAAACCGACCTTACCGAAAACTGGGATTATACCGCCGATGCCATTGCATGGAATCCCGACGGGAAATCGCTCTATTTCCTTGCCCCCTATCTTGGCGTGACTCCCATTTTCTCAGTCGACGCCGCCACCAAGGAGGTGCGGATGGTGACCTCGGGTGCGGATGTTGCCGACTATGCGGCGCTCGCACCGGTCGACAACAAGACCATTGTCACCATGCGTCACTCCATGCTCTACCCCAACGAGATTTTCTCCGTCACCGACGGCAAAGCCGAGCGTCTGAGCAATGTCAACACCGAACTGCTGTCGCAGCTCACCGCCCCTTCAATCGAGAAGGTGATGGTGCCCACCACCGACGGCAAACTGATGACCACATGGGTGGTGCTTCCCCCGAATTTCGACCCCAACAAGAAATATCCCGCCATCCTCTACTGCCAGGGCGGCCCGCAGCAGGCTGTAAGCCAGTTCTGGAGCTACCGCTGGAACCTGCGTCTCATGGCATCGAACGGATATATCGTCATTGCGCCCAACCGCCGCGGCCTCCCCGGTTTCGGCACGGAATGGAACGCACAGATTTCAGGCGACTATCCCGGCCAGAACATGCGCGACTATCTGTCGGCTGTTGACTACATGAAGCAGCGTCCATACATCGACGGCGACCATATCGGCGCAGTGGGTGCAAGCTACGGAGGCTTCTCTGTCTACATGCTTGCCGGCATCCACGAAAACCGCTTCGCTGCCCTCATAGCCCATGCAGGTATTTTCAACATCGAGGCCCAGTATCTTGAAACCGAAGAGATGTGGTTCGCCAACTGGGATATGGGCGGTGCATTCTGGGAAAAAGATAACGCAGTGGCCCAGCGCAC
>OHKW01001124.1_pt1 | contig 11684 bp, 12 predicted proteins | sample 1568931 | NCBI WGS metagenome assembly OHKW01 (sample SAMEA3879536, study PRJEB24766) | human gut metagenome | biome: human-associated habitat; feature: feces | place: USA | collected 1985/1987 | reverse complement strand
ATCTTGTCGAGCGCCTCCTCGTAAGGAATATGAATTTCTCTTCTGAGCGGAGCGGGCGCATTAAGATCCCAGACATCCATCGCACTCCTGCCGGTAAAGAGCGCACGGCTGATCACCGACTTTCGAAGCATGTGACGGTCAGCCCTCACCGCCGTCATCAATGCATCAACCGCTTCCGAGCTTACGGCATTTTGCCAATAAGCAGGCGCCATGAAGTCCATATGAGCAAACTCGAAACCCTTCAGCCGGAAACCGGTGAGCATATTAAAAATGGATGCGTAGAGATAAGCGTTCTGCGAATAGTATTCGTTCAGCGCAGCAAAGGTCGACTGTCTTAATTTCGGATCTTCCGAAGTTTTAAGTACCGCAATGCACTGCGAGTGAGACTGATGTTTCGTCAAACCGTCCATCGTCCTCACCGTCGCCACCAAATGTGAATTCACCGAGTGATAAAGATCCGAGCAAGGAACAAAGTTCGAAGCTTTCAGCTCATAGAGGAGCTGCAGAGCACGGGGCGACAGCGAAAAAGACCAGCGGGAAGAAACACGCTCAAAGAGCCATTCCCACTTACTGAAATCCAGTTCCTTCCAAATCGGATCGCTCTTTTTTAACTCGGTCAAGCGATGAAAAAGACCGGTAATCAGCTCGTAATAGCGGGAATGAATTTCCCAAAGGCGGACGCGCTCTTTTGCAGCTTCCTGTTCTCTCGTATCAATCGCAGACAGGCATCGACAATAGCCGATCAAAGAATCCGTAAGGCTAAAAACCTCCGCTAAATGCTCCAAGGCAATGCTGATCGAAACCGCGTCTTTGGCGTTCGGCACAAGCCCCGAGAGAATATGAATATCCGCTTCCAACCGCTGACGGGCCTTTCGATATGCCTGAGAAGTCAGACCTCCGTAAGAAGATCGGAAGTCCCATGCCGGCATTTTATTTTTCAAAGATGGAGTCATATTCGGAAACAGCGGTTGATTTTCCGAATCATTCTAATGAAAAAGAAAAGAGGCGGCCGTTCCCTCACTAGAGAGAAGCCAGCCGCCCGGAGAGGGTTTATTGGTTCGAGGTGTTGTGTTCTTTTATTTATCCGAGAAGGGGTTTAGTGGTTTCCGTACCGGCTAATGCAAGCGCGGTTAAGAGAACCAGCTGAGGTCCGAGCTCGGTCTTTTCCATGATGAAATGCTCTTTAAGCGTATGAGCTCCGATTCCCTTACCGCCGGAACACAGGCAAGTGGCGGGAATGTTGTGGCTCATCGGAGCATTCGCATCCGTGGAAGACATTGCATAGTTTGTCAGCTCAATGCCAAGTGTCTTCTGGGCGCTGCGAGCAGCCTGAAGAACCGGGCAACTGTGCGGACGAAGTCCGCCCGGACGATTGCCGATCATGGTCTTGGTGAGCTTCAGACCATTTTCATCAGCAACACCCCACCGGGCATTTTCTTCTTTGATGGCCTTCTCGAAGGCGCCTAAAACTTCACTCTCTACGCGAAGCAGTTCGTCATTGGAAACGCTGCGGATATCCACGTCCACTTCGCAGTGAGCGGAAATCGTGTTGACCGTCGTGAAGGTGGTCTTTGGGTCTTCCGGAACTTTGATGTCGGCAATGATATTGCCGGCACGGCAAACGGCGTGAATGGCGCTCGGAGTCTTGCCGAAGTCAGCGAAAGAGTGTCCGCCTGTACCGTCCACGGCTAAACGCCATCGGTGAGAACCGACTGCACCGTAAAGGACGCGGCCGACGTCCGTACTGTCGATCGCGACAAAACCGTCAAGCTTGTTGTTAGCACAGAGATGCTTTGAGCCGCGAATATCGCCGTTGCCCTCTTCGCCGACGGTACCGACAAACCAGATATCGCCGACAGTGCGGATGTCTTCTTTTTCAAGGGCGCGGAGCACCTGGAGAAGTGCTCTCAAGCCGGAGCAGTTGTCACCAATGCCGGGGGCACGGTAGATATTTCCCTCTTTTTTGACCTTGACGTCGGTTCCGGCCGGGAACACGGAATCCATATGAGCACCGATGGCGAGAACTGGGCCGTTGCCGGAACCCTTGCGGATACCGATCACGTTTCCGATTTCATCAATATGAACATCGGTCAAACCGTACTGCCTCATACGCTCTGCAACAGAAGCGGCTCTTTTCTCTTCGTGGAAAGTCGGAGCTTCAATTTCGCAGAGCTCAATCTGTTCCAGCATAGCGACTTCAGTCTGGTCTTTAATGAAGGCAATAGCCGCTTCAACTTTGGGTTCTTTAGAGATTTCGGTAACAAGACCGAGAACTTTAGGATCTAATGCGGGAATATTTTTCATGCCAGTCTGTTCCTATTAAACCAGGAAGTAAAGAGTGAGAACCATCACAACAGCGGCCGGAGCAGTTCTCTTCACGACTTCAACCGGGGAGACGCCTGCGATACCGGACAGAAGGATGATGCCGCCTGCAAGCGGAGAAGCCTGACGACCGATACCGGCTGCCATCATGGCGAGGTAACCCAGACCGTCAATGGTCATTCCGAATGTCGGAGCGTGCGGAGTAACCGCTTCGTTAAAGGCGAATGCTGCCGCATCGCCGGAGCCTGTTAACACGGCCAGGAAGAACGGACCGAAAGCACCGCCGATCTTGGCAACTTCGTTGGAGTGAGTCAGATACTGAACGAAAACTTCAATGACGCCTGCGGCACGTAAACCTGCGGCAAACACACCGGCAGCAATAATGATACCGAGGATCTTGGCATAGCCGTTACCCATACCGGCGAAGAATTTCTTCGTGACTTCTTCGGGGTTGGAGCGTGTAACGACTAAGGCATAGAACGTACCGATCAACATAGCGGTTGCAACAGACATCTTGAGCTGCGGGAACCAGATGGAAGCGCAAACGAGAAGAACGACCGGAACGATCGGAGCGATCGCGAACAGGATGTTCGGATGTTCAATTTCGTTGGAAGCAACTTCAACGGCTTCTTCAACAGCGGCTTTACCGCGCTTAAAGTCACCGAAAGCAAAGCAGGTGATCGTGATCACGACAATGCTGATCAAGCCCATGGTGACGGTAGTCGTGGCATGAGCTCCGATGAACTGCATGATTTCCATGGATGCGAGCTTGGAGATGAACGGGTTATGAGAAACGCCCGGGTTCAGATAAGCCGGCATCATGCAGCCGCCGACAGCTGCAGCAGCAATAGCGGGTTTGAAACCGCTTCTGATCATGATCGGGATCATTGTCGGACCGACGGCAGCGGAAAGACCGGCCATAGAAGGAATGGCAGTGGCAATCACGCTGGTCACGATCATGCAGGAAGGAAGGAGAAACACGCCGAGCTTTTTCAGCGGTCTCATCAGAAGGCTAACCAGATGAACGTCGCATTTGGTCAGAGAAATCACTGCAGCAAAACCGAGCGCCGAGCAGATGGCGATGATCAGGCTGCCGTTTGTCATCGATTTGTCGAACTGCTTGAAAGCGATCATCGGCTGCAATGAAATGAAGGCCATCACAAAGCCGGAAGTCAGCAGAACGAGACGAGTTTCATAGCGCTTGATAAGGGCATAAACCGTTGCAATCACTACAACAATAGCGGCCCAGAAAGTCCATGTCATTTGGTTCTCCCAGAACAATAGGTTTAGAAAGAGTCATCGCCGATAATTCGGCCTTATATTTCTAGAAATGAATTTTACGTTCTGAGATAAATCAGATTCAGACAATTAAGAGTTATTACCTAATGATTCAGTAGTTACTCGATTATTTATTCTATCTATTCGATCAATTAAAATTTATTGATCTTCAATTAGAAGATAATTTGAAATTTGTATTAGGTATTATTTCTATCTTTATAGGTATTACTACCTAAGTATTTGTAGACGTATCATAAATTTTTCTCAGCAGTGTGGTTATTTTGTCCTCGTGGTACAACAATCCTGAGTAAAACCACTAATACATTGAGAAAACCACAAAAAAGGAGACCCGCGAGCCTCCTTCTTTGTGTGATAACCATTTAAGTTAATTTTCGGATTTTTGTCCTTCCGTCTCCTGTTTTACGGGAGCCTCTTCTTTCGCAACGATATCTTTAAGCTCGCGGCGAAGAATCTTACCCACAGGTGTCTTCGGAATGGAATCAACGAAAACGATTTCTTTCGGCATCTTGTAACCGGTGAGGTTCTGACGGCAGTAAGCCTTGACCTGCTCGACAGTCAGAGACGGATCTTTCTTAACGATCACGGCCTTGACGCGTTCGCCGGATTTTTCGTTCGGAACACCGACCACGCCGCATTCCAAAATCTCCGGCATGCTCTGAAGAACGCCTTCAATTTCGTTCGGGTAGACGTTAAAGCCGCTGACCAGAATCATGTCTTTCTGGCGGTCGGTAATTGTAATGCGGCCGTTGCTGTCCATATTGCCGATATCACCTGTGCGCAGCCAGCCGTCGCGCAGAACGGCAGCCGTTTCTTCCGGCTTATCCCAGTAGCCGCGCATGACCTGCGGACCCTTCACGCAGATTTCGCCGGTGTGTTCCGGAATTTCCTGCGGAGTCGTCCAGAAGCCGAGGTCCTTGAATCCTTCACCGCGGATAGAAACCACGGTAGACGGGAACGGGAAGCCGACGGAACCGTTCCAAGGGGTGTTCATCGGGTTGGCGGCAACGCCCGGAGAGCATTCGGTCAAACCATAGGCCTCAATAATGTGGCCGCCGGTCACTTCTTTCCAGCGTTCGGCTACTGACTTCTGAACTTGTGTGCCGCCGCCGACGGTGAGCTTCAACATCTTGAAGTCAACCTGGTCAAATCCCGGTGTATTGAGCAGGCCGTTGAAGAGCGTGTTCACACCGCAGATCACGGTAAAGTGCTGTTTCTCGCATTCTTTGACCAAACCCTTCATGTCGCGAGGGTTAGCAATCAGCACCATGCGAGCGCCCCACTGAAGGAAGCTGCACAGAGCGGTCAGAGAAAAGATGTGATAGAGCGGAAGCGCTGTCATAACGACTTCGGTCTTCTTCTTGAAGTCGCCGGAAATCCAAACACCCGTCTGCTGCAAGTTGGCCAACACATTGCGGTGCGTGAGCATGGCGCCTTTGGCAATGCCGGTTGTGCCGCCTGTGTACTGCAGAAGTGCGATGTCATAGCGGTCGAGCTTGACCGGATTAAATTTTCTGGAAGCGCCTTGGGCGAGTGCGTCGCGGAAAGAGACAGCGTGTTCGAGATTGAACTCGGGCACCATCTTCTTTACTTTCTTCAGCATGAAGTTAACGAGTAGACGCTTCGGAGCAGAAAGCAAGTCGCCGACCTGAGTCGTGATGACGTGTTCAACGGGAGAATCTTTTTGAATCTTTTCAAACGTCTTGGCGAAGTTCTCGATGATGACCAAGACCTTAGCGCCGGAATCCTTCAGCTGTCCGCCAAGCTCGCGGGCGGTGTAAAGCGGATTGACGTTGACGACGATAAGTCCGGCTTTCATGATGCCGAACAGACAGATCGGGTACTGGAGAAGGTTCGGCATCATCACGGCCACGCGGTCGCCCTGCTCAACGCCGGGCAGCGACTGCAGATAAGAAGCAAACGCCGTCACTTTCTCATCAAATTCTTTGTACGTCATTGTCTTGCCCAGGCTGGTAAAGACCGGAGCATCACCGTACTCTTGACAGATCTTTTCCTGGAAATCCGGCAATGATTCGTAAATATCCGGATTAATGGTCGCGGGCACGCCCTCAGGGTAGTGCTTGATCCATGGATATTCTTGAGTGTCTGTCATTTATTTCTGTCCTAAAGAAAGCGTAACCCGCTAATTTTAGCGGGTTGCGCGATATAAAAACATTGAGAATTAGCCCGAGATTAAGCTTGGTGGGCAAGCTCGGAGATGTGTTTGGCGTACTGCTTCACATCTTCCCAGTCAGTAAAGTCAATGCACATAGACGGGTCTGTCGGGCCGTTTGTGATCTTCATGATGAGCTGAATGCACTTCTTATCAAAGAGATTCAGGTGCGGATAGTCAATCTTGCCGGCAAAGCACTTGAGGTCTCTGGGACGCCACGGAGAGCGTTCAAGGAATTTCTGCATGTAGCGGTTGCCTTCGACTGTCGCCTTAAACGGTGTGCGGGCAACGACGGTAACGTTGAACATCGCATTGGGCTTGCGGTCGAGTTCCGTGCAGTTGTTGCGAACAAATTCGTAAACGTTCGGATGGTAAGTGCCGTAGACAACAGGGAAGCCGCAGAGCACGAAATCATGCTTGCTCCAGTCCACGCCTTCGCGAAGGGCTTCGGAGACCGGCATAACCGTCACGGTGTTTCCGAGTGCCTCGAGTTCGTCGGCAATAGTACGAACCATGCGGGCGGTATGGCCCATGCGAGAGTAATAAACAATAAGAATGTTCTTCATTAATTCCGCTCCGATCGCGTCCGGACCGACAAGGCCTTTCGCATCAATTTGTAATTTATTACGCTGATTTTAGCAAAACCGCCCCGATTGGCTCATTTTTGTTAATGAGTTTACGTACTTAGGCGCATTGTCAGGTAAAATCCGTTTTTTAAAACCCTGTTCCTATTGATTATTAGGAACTTTTATTCTTATATGGCTAAAGAAGACCTGATTGAAACAACTGCAACCGTTACCGAAGTTCTTCCGGACGCTCGCTATCGCGTCAAACTCGACAACGGCTATGAACTGATTGCCTACACAAACGGCAAAATGCGTAAGCATCACATCCGAATTCTCGCCGGCGATAAAGTTTCGCTGGAAATCTCCCCGTACGACATGACCAAAGGCCGCATTACCTTCCGTCATATCGAGGGTCGTCCTCCGGTTGCTGCCGCCGGCGGAAAACGCAAGTAATCGATTCAATAGAAGCACTCAGCAAATCGAGTGCTTTTATTTTGCCTGCTCGACGACCTCAATCGTCTGATCTTTAAACTGGACTTTCTGTCCGGCGCGGATCTTGTGGCCGCGTTCGGTGCAGACTTTTCCGTCCACATTCACTAGGCCGTCCTGGACGGCTTGTTTTGCCTCTCCGCCTGTACCGGTCAATCCGGCTGCCTTCAGCAGATCTCCTAAGCGAATAAATTCGCCGTTCAATTCGAATTTCATTCCGATTTCCTTTTTTGACTTTCTCAGATGAAATGCATTGTATTCCTGCAAGGCATTTCTTTTATCACCGGCGCCGAATTCGAGTCCGCAGAAACGACAAACGCCCCGAAGGGCGTTTGCGTTTAGATCTGTTTCTACTGAATTAGATCAGAGACAGGAAGCGAGTGATCATGCGAATGCGTTCTTCGACTGTGTCTAAGCGCAGGAATTCGCGGTCGCAGTGGAATTCGCCGCCGGCAGGGCCGCATCCGTCAATGACGGGGAGACCGGCTTCAGCCATGTGGTTGCCGTCGGAAGCACCGCCTGCGTCAACCCAGTCGATATCGAAGCCTTCGAGTTTGGCAGCTTCGGTAATCTGAGCAACGAGTTCTTTCGTAGCGTCGGACAACGGCATAGCGTTGCTGTGGCTGACGCGTTCGATGGTCTGAGTTACGCCGGGAGCCCAAACGGCAGCAGCCAGTTTGTTGATGCCGTCGTCGAGATATTTGTCGTCTTCGTTGTTCCAGTAACGTGTGTCGAGCTTAACGACGCATTTTTCGGAAATGACGTTAGGAGCGCTGCCGCCTTCGATCACACCGGGGTTGACCGTTGTGCCTTTATCAACATCGGCCAGACCAGCAGCTGCCAAAGCAAAGCGCATAGCGGCGATGTTGGCGTTGGCTCCTTTGTACGGAGCGTTGCCGGCGTGGGAAGCCTTACCGTGGAAGGTCACGATGTAGTTGGTAGAACCCTTTCTGGAGCGAACGAGCTGACCGCCTGCGCGGGCTGCTTCAAAAACCAAAGCGCGGGAAGATTTAGCAGCGATGCCCTTGAGCCAGGCGCTGGAAGCCTTGGAACCGGTTTCTTCGTCCGGGTTCAGAGCAACGGCGATGGAGAGTCTTTCCAGATCTTCAGGACGAGCAGCCTTCAGAGCGTAGTAGATGGCAAGCACGCCGCTCTTGCAGTCGCTGCAGCCGGGGCCGTAGGCGCGGTCGCCTTTAACGGTCAAAGGACGAGCAGCAGCAGTTCCGTCAGGGAAAACGGTGTCGAGGTGAGCATTGAAGAGAACGTCATAGCGGTCAGCGTTGGGCTTGTTCGTAGCGAACAGACCGTTGCCGGCATTCGGACCTAAGTCAACGAGGTCGGCTTTGAATCCGATGGATTCGAGATGGCCCTTCATAATCTTCGCGGCTTCGGTAACGCCGGCAATGTTTGCAGTGCCGCGGTCTTTGTTAACCAATTCGGCCAAGTCTTTCATGTAAGAGTCGAGAACTGACATTGATGTTTCCTCTTATTAAAGTTGCGTAAAACAGTTGAGCCCGAAGGCTTAACGATTCCCGCGATTGTAATGATTTGTGAGATTTAGATAAATGAGAATAAATACCGCTGGACAAACCTATTTTGATTACTCAATTCGAAAAAATTTTCTGGTTCCGAGGTCGTTTTTGTGCTGAGATAAGGAATACATTCGCATTCCACGTCAATTTTCACAATCTATTAAAAAATGATCGAAGGTCTGGTCCTTCTACTCGTATTCCAACTTTTGGGAAACGTTGCCGAGATGTACTTCCATCTCCCGGTTCCCGGCTCGGTTCTGGGCATGTTCCTGCTGCTCGTTGCCTTGATCGCAAACGACCGTCTGGCTTCCTGGGTCCGTCCGATTTCCTTAGTCCTGATTTCTTATCTTGCCGTGCTGTTTGTTCCGGCCGGTGTCGGCATCATGCTGCACATTGACCGACTTAAAAATGAAGCGCTTCCAAAGGAATGGTCAGGCTCAATTAAAGGTATTAAACTCCACGCAGGTAAGGAAATATCTTATTCGTTTAAGAACGGCAAGAGAGTATAAGCCAATATTGAAAAAACATATTTAAAAAGTATATATAAATTTTTAAAGAGATTGCTATTTTGGCAATCTCTTTTTCTCTAACAATTTTACTGTAATCGTGGCGATTACTGCTCCCAGTGATATTCCAAGCCCTGTTAGGATTGTAGATTTTGCATAGTGCATAAATTTTACATTGTCCGACGTTATTGCATACATCATTGTATAATATATTGAACTTCCGGGAAGCAGGGGAATGGTTGACGGCATTAATATAACTGTTGACGGCAACTTTTTAACTCTTGATATTAATTCGCAAAAGAACACAAGGCAAATCATTGCAATGCAGCAGGCAATCAGCTCGCCGTAGTAATCGCTTAACATTCTTTCAATACTTGCCGTTATGAGTGAGCCTATAAATGCAAGATAAATGCAATTTTTCGGCACCTTCATACTGATAGCGAAAAAGGTTGAACCTATTGTGCAAAAAATAATTTGTTTAATCATATTTTACCAAACAACCACAACGCTCCCGCAACGGCAAAAGCGATTGACAATGCCGACATCACAGCGTCGAAAAGTTCACCCATTCCTGCCAAAAGGTCGGAATTCATCATATCCCTTATTGCGTTTACAACCGTAAGCCCAGGCACAAGAAGCATTATTGTTCCGATTATAATTTTGTCCTGATGAACGCTTATTTTCAATAAGCTTGGTACAAATGACAGAATTGTTGCAAAAAATGTACTGACAAGATTTTTAGAAAATGTATTAAATTCGATTTTGTTAAATTTTCCGATGCTTATTGCTATTGAAATAAGACCTGCAAATAATGCGTCAATTAAATTTCCGCCAAAGAAAAGTGAAAAAGATGCGGTTGCAAAAAAGTTACTTATAAGCTCGATTATAGGACTTTCATATTCTGTATAATTTTGTATTGCATTGCTTTCGTTTGCAAGCGCACGTGAAACGCTGTTAATTCTTGCAAGTTCGCTTAAATTAACATTGCCTTTATAGATTCTTCTGACCTGAGTGTCTTTTCCTTTTTGTGCCACTATCAGATTGGTTGTGGCAAATACATTGCAGTTGCAGTCGTTAATTCTTCTAATTGTTTCCTCCGCTCGGCTTACTTCTCCGCCACACTCAATAGTTTGCACCGCCAAGTCAACAGATAGCTTGAATTTATCTTCGTTTTCCATTCTACCACCGTTAATATTTTTGATATAAATTTGAAAAATATGCAAATAACCGTTTGATTTTTTAGGGGGAGGTAGTGTATAATATTTAAAATATATTTTTAGGAGAAATAATGGAACTTTATAATTCTACTTTATATAACTATCAAGCGATAATTAACGGTGTTTCTTACGATTTGAAATCACGTTCAAGCATATTTTTTGATTGTGAAAACAATGCAAGTGTTGAATTAAAGTGTCTTAATAAATCGTTTGTACATATTGACTGGATTTCTGTTATTACCATGCATATGTTATTCGGCTCGTCAACAATTACGGGAATTTATGCAAATTATTCATTTGTGATAAAAGATGCAGGTGTTGATAAAATGAAACTGTCTTATAACGATTGGTCGTTGCGAGACCAAGTTGAAATTAAAGCGTGCTATGCCGACTCAAATATTTATGATGAAAAATATACTTTGCCAAGCCTTGAAAAGGTTAGGAAAAAGCATGAAATGTTTCATTCGCTTATTTCAAATGCGCTTCCTATCGGCTTAATTCTTTTGATTTTAAGTATAGCTTCAAAATCTCACGTTTTATTCATCGTTTTATTTGCTATATGGCTTTTAGCCTTTGAATTTCCAAGCTTAAAGGAAATGAAGAGATTTAAAGACACGGTTAAGCCTGACTATATTAATGAAAAAATGTGCGAATACGCAAGTGAAAGAAGGCGCAACGGTATAGCGTTTTGCGAGGATACGTCAAAAACAGCAAAACTTGTTGACAAAGTATTCTCTAAAATGTTTAAGCCTAATGAGGATAAAAAATGAATGTAAATGATACTGTTTTAATATCGAGCAAGGTTGTTCAGCTCATATTAGTACCCATTTTGCGTGAGCTTGCCGCAGTTTTGCTTGCAATAGCAATTTCTAAGGACTGCAAGGCACGTGATAACGGAAGCGGAACTTTGTGGGGAGTTTTCACTATTTTATCGCCGACCTTGTCCGGACTTATTTATCTTGTTTATAGTCGCTTTGTTGTCAAAAGAAAGCCGCAAAGCGATAAGGATAAAAGAAGCGCTCGCAGTTCTGTTAAATTAACTGCCTTTGCAATACTGATTTATATTATTGCGTTACTAATTGCCATAGTAGCTATTATTACAGGCACGGCAACGCAGGTAATTCATATTTTGTCATAAAAAATAACCCCACACATAAGTATTTTGCTTATGTATGGGGTTTGCTATTTTAATTTACTGTTTAATGTTTCAAAAAGCTTTTTTTCGTTTTGAGCGCTGATATAAAACAAGATGTTATACGGCTGTGAGCTGACTGTCAAAACTACATAAGAGGAGTTTCGGTTGCACATGCCGAAGAATTTTTCATGCCCCTTGAATATTGCCTCGTATTTTTCGATGTATTCAATCTTCTTTATATCTTTAAAGTCAATTGTGTTTACAAAGTCGATAAATGCACCTTGCCCGATTTCTTTATATCCGTTTTTGATTATAAGATTATCATCACTTAGATAGATTCCTTTTTTAGTTATCAAATAAACGGTTTCAAAGCTTACAAAGCAGGCGATACCTATAATAATTGAAATAATATCGTTGTATTTATAATTATTTGAAGTAATAATACGGA